>Ga0213866_10000941_pt1 | contig 22473 bp, 17 predicted proteins | sample PICome_11_FD_160079 | JGI IMG/M metagenome (GOLD analysis project Ga0213866, IMG submission 160079) | Coastal seawater microbial communities near Pivers Island, North Carolina, United States - PICO284 | ecosystem: Environmental > Aquatic > Marine > Coastal | place: USA: North Carolina...
TTGGGAATTTCTTGTCAAATATCATCGCAGGTCTTATTGCATATAGCTTTTTACCTAAAAAACCGTCTATTAAATATCAAACAATTAATTCAAATCAACTTGTTGCTTTTTAATCGAACTCAGGTTAGTTGAACTAATCCCGCTTTTTCAGCGGGATCTTTGGTTTAATACCTCGACCATTAGGTCGATTTTTAGGTTCCAAGGCTTGCATTGGGGTTTAATACCTTTTATTTTTCAGTGTTAAGTGTCAGTTCGAGCGCAGTTGAGAACAACTTCTCATAAATAACTTTAGATTCGTAGTTCTGAATCGTCAGGTCGAGTGAAATTCTAAAAGAATTTAGTATCGAAATCTATTTTGAAGTTTGAATGATTTTAATACAATAGCTAGTTTAAAAAACTTACAACTGATAACACATAACTTTTTCCATCACTCTTTCAACCACACTTTCAATACTTTAGCAATCTGATCGGAAGCTAATTCTGCACCTGATTCATTATAGTGAAAATCATCATAAAATGATTCGGTCGTTTTCGGAAGATCCAAATCGATATACGATACATTATTCTGTTTGCAAACTTCAATCAATCGCTGATTAAATGCTTCCATTCCGTAATAGAATGCTTCCGTACTGTAAAATGCTTCGTTGTTCATAAAACCACTTGTAACCATCAAATCTTCGTATTTTTTCTCTAAATCGGGTTTCCACATGGTGGCTTGTGTCACAAAAATTAACTTAATGTTTTTTTCGTTGGCAAGCTTTATCAACTGTTTAGTATTTTCTTCATAATGTTTCAAACCTGCAGTTAAATCGGGCAATTCATTGATAATTTTAGCTTGTTTTTTTAATGTCTTAATATCTTGAACCGCTTGTGTCAAATAGTCTTTATGTTTAAAATAGAAGGTAATATTTGTTTTCGCTCTTCGTGCCAATTTATACAAAGTCAATTTTTTATAAAATGGAATATTTTCATCTGGAAGATGTTGAAAAGCAATATATTTTAACTTTTCTTCAGGTAAATTTATGTATTGTTCTTCCGAAATTAAATAGCCAACAAAATCATTCACGCCTTGCATAATTAATACTGTTTTTACATCGCTTAATTCAGGTTTTTTCAGAATATGTTCAAATTGTAATATATGATGATTACTGCTATTTCCTGGTCTTCCAAAGTTTCCGACCCAATACGAATTGCCTAGTTTTTTCTCTAATAATGCTGGCCACGTTTTTGATTGCGTGAGCGCAAAACAAGCAGTCGTACTTCCGCCAAAAACGGCAATTTTATGAGTTGCATCTTTATAATTTGAGATAGATCGCGCGCCCAATTCATCAAATGAAATTTCCGAATCTTGATGAATTCCAGTGATTTCATTTGAATTTATTTTCCAAGTAAAACCTGAATTTGGAGTCATAGTGTAATAATTAGCAGGGACGACTTCAAGTAGCGATAAAATAATTTCGGCAATAACTAAAATGATGATTGTGAAAATACTGTAATACTTAAGTTTTCTAAAAAATTTTCTAAACTTTTCTGATTTTTTATTCATACACTGTGCTATTGGTCAATTGATACATGGTTGTTTCGTTTTAAAAAGCTATAGACTTTTGCTGCTACCACTTCGGCACCAGATTCATTAAAGTGCATATCGTCATAAAAGATAGTTTGATTTTTTGGTAATTGTAAATCAATCACGGGAATATTATGCTGATTGCATACAGTCATTAAACGTTTATTAAAAATAGTCATAATTTCATTTAAAGCTTCGCCTGTATATAAAGGGGTTTTGTTGTAATGAGCTCTTGTAGCAAGTAGGGTTTTATATTTATCAGATAAGTTTTTTTGCCAAAGTGTAGGCTGTGTTATGAAAATTATTGAAATATTCCGTTTTTGTGCTTCTTTTATAATTTTTTTTAAATTTTCTTCGTAATGATTTAGACCATCGTTTAAATCTGGAAGTTCAGTGATGGGTTCAGTTTGGCTCTCAAACTTTTGTAAATAATCAATAGGTCTTCTAGGTTGAGTATAAAAGAGTATTCTCTGTTCTGCTTGTTTTGCTAGTTTAAACAAGGTTAGTCTTCTTAAAAAAGGTAATTCAGCATTTGGGATATGCCTAAAAGCACTTTTTTTAATTTCTAAATCCGACATGTGCAGATACTTATCTTGAGAGATTAAGTATCCTCGGCAATCATTTACTCCAACTAACATCAATACTATTTCCGTATCTTTTAATTCGGGTTTGTCAAGAATATGTTGAAATTGAAATACATGGTGATTGCTACTATTTCCGCTTCTCGCAAAATTACCAACCCAATAAGAGTTTCCTAATTTTTTATCAAGTAAAGCAGTCCAAGTTTTTTCTTGAGTTAATACAGAGCAGATTGTTGTGCTTCCGCCAAAAGCAACAATCTTGTGAGTTGCTTTTGAATACTCTGAAACAGATCGCGAACCTAGCGCATCGAATGCAATCTCATAATATCCTGAAATACCGTCTATTTTACTTGGGTTTTCAGGATACTTTTGGCTAATATTTGGTGTATTTGTATAATAATCATTCGGAAAAATATTTGATAATGACAAAACAATTTCAGCAATTACCAAAATGATGATTGTAAAAATGCTGTAATACATCAGTTTTTTGAAAAAGTTTTTAAGTGCCATTCGTTATTTTTTAGTGAAACGATACCACGAAAATGGCGAATCTTTTTTACCTAAAATCTTGTGCAAAATATTCCGTTTGTAAGCGTACAAAGCCTCAAAATTAGTCACCAAATTTAAATCGTGAGCGTGATACAACGTTGCCATTTCAGGAACTCCAAGTTCCGTATAATACTTCTTGGTTCGTTCTTTTGCAGCAGGAATTTCGGAAGTTTTATAAAAAGGACTGTCAATAATATGAATTTCGCCTTTAGGTTTTAAAAAGGTGTTCAAAAGTGTCATCAAACCTTTAAAGTCATCAAAATATTGAATCGCACCATTTAAGGTAATGATATCAAATTTTGTTTCAAACGCTTCCGAAACTTTAAAAATATCCGCATAGACAAACGTTAGATTTTTTTTCTTGAAAATACTGGCAGCTTGTTCCAACTCTACACGATTGACATCAACACCAATTACTTGATTTTCCTCAGAAACTTCTGCAATTTTATTTGAAAACCAACCGTTTCCACAACCAATCGTTAGAATTTTTAAAGCATTATTTTTTGAATCGATATAGTTGATAAAACGTTCCATAGGCTTTACCCGAAAAGCCCATTCATTTTTTTCTAAATATGGTAATTTTCGAACTTCTGTATCCGTTAAAATACGTTGTTCTTTTTCGCGCACAGCGAGATAATACTTTGAAAAACTGGCATCTTCAGGAGTTAAATAGTAAACATTTTGAAGTTGTGTAATTTGACTGAAATCCATAACTATTTGTAAAGTTTCATTGCTGTATGTGCCAAAACAGCTTTTGTTTTTAGTTTGAATGATCGTATAAAACTACGCTTTTTTCCTTTGAGAATTTCTTTGTTGTAATTGACTTCATTCACAATACGTCGCACTGCAAAATCGTAAAATTTTCGTGAATATGTTCGTGTAAAATCAATTTCACGATCGGTAGAAGTGTCCCAATTGGGTTGCACGGTAATTTTATCTTCAATTTCGTTGTATAACGAAGTTCCTTTGATCGGATACGCAACGGTAATCGTAAAATGCGTTGGATTTGCCGCTTTGAGATACGTAATCGTTTCTTTGATATCTTGTTCGTCTTCGCCTGGATAACCCACCATGATAAACGTGCCAGTTTCCATGCCCAATTCATTCGTTTTTTGAATGGCTTCTTTGACTACATTTACGTCTACACGACGATCCATTGCGTCAATAATTTTTTGTGAACCGCTTTCGGCGCCAATCCAAATGCGGAAACAACCCGCTTCTTTCAACAATTGCAAAATATGATCGTTCAAACGTTCGGCACGCGTAATACATTCAAAAGGAATAATGGCGTCTTGCTTGATGACTTCCGCATGAAATTCTTCAATCCATTTGTGACTTACGCTAAATACATCATCTACAAACCATATCGCATCCGGATTGTAGGTTTCTTTCAGCATTTTCAATTCTGCCGCCACCATATCCGCAGGTCTTCTGCGATAACTTTGCCCGTAAACAGCCGTGCTACACCATTTACACGTATACGGACAACCACGTTGTGTACTGACCGTCATGGAACTTTGTCCGTGATGTGTTTTCCATGTTTCTAAATATTTTTCTACGGGAATTGCCGCTCTATTTGGCAATGGCAATTCGTGGAGATTTTTCATTTTTACACGCGGCGGCGTTTTTTTGACTTCCCCATTTTCTAGGTATGCAATTCCTTGAATTTCACTGTAATTTTCTGCATTGATAATTGCTTGATACAGCTCTAAAGTGGTTTGTTCGCCTTCGCCAATAATTAAAAAATCGACACCTGTGTTGAGGTAATTTTCTAAGTTATACGTAATATCGGGTCCGCCTAAAATAATTTTCGGAAAACCATACATTTCGTCTGTTTTTAGAATTTTCACCAATTCAATCACGTTGATTTTTGTCATCAAATTGGTATAAATGGCAATCACTTTGGGTTGTTTTTCTTCTATAAAACGAAGTTGATCTGCTTTGGAATAAAAAGTAGTATCATACAGATGATTTTCAACTTTGTTTTCATTCAAATAGGCTGAAATATACAACAAACCCAACGGCGCATACGGACGCATGATGCTTTGTTCTTTCTCATCTTCAAATAAAAAATAAGTGTGTGTAAGAATGATGCTCATGGGTTTTTTTACGTCATTTTGTGGATGCGAAGATACGTATTTTCTATCTCCTTGTAAAGTTAACATCAGAAGATTCGTGCTATTTTTCTGTTTTGAGATACAATTCATTTTTGTGCGCAAATCCGAGAGATGTGTCATGATAATGAATGATGGAACTGTTCTTGAAAATTTTATGAAAAGCATCTGTTTTTTTAGTATTCTGCCTTATTTAGTATAAAAAAAATCAATTTAGAAGTTATGTGTTTTAAATTTTCTAGTAATTTGCTTGAAATTGAGTATAAAATAACTTCCGTTTTGAAGTTGAAATATTCAAATTGAACACAAACAATGTACAGAATCAAAGAATCGTAGTAATACAATAAAGCATGGGAAGATTTACAAGAAAGAGTAAAGATGAAATAGGAAGAGCTCCAGACGAATTATTCTTTAGAGGAAATAGAAAGATAGATACGATGCGATTACGTGTGATTGATTTTGATTCGGATCAATTTGAAGAAGTCACTATTTCAAAAACCAAAGAGGCTATTAGATACAGAGAAAAAGATTCAGTTACTTGGTTTAATATTGACGGATTGCACAATGCAGAAGCTATGAATAATATTGCATTGTCTTTTGAATTGGATAAAATCGTATTAGCCGATGTAATGGATACCGATGCGCGTCCTAAAGTTCACAGTTATGATAATTGTGTGTCTGTTTCTATAAAAATGATGAAAATGGACGAAGTAACGAGTTTGATTTCTGTAGAAAATTTAAGTCTCGTACTCACGAAATCTGTATTGATCTCTTTTCAAGAACGTGATGGCGATGTGTTTGATCCTGTGCGTGAACGGATTAAAAATGAAAAAAGACGCATTCGGAAATCGGGAACAGATTATTTAATGTATGCACTTTTAGACATTGTCATTGATAATTACATTTACATCATCAGTAATTTGGGAGAAAAAATCGAAGCCATTGAAGAAAAACTGTTAGAAAACCCAACGAAAGAAATCCTAGAGCACATCAATTCATTAAAAAAGGAATTAAACTTTTTACGAAAAAACATCAATCCTGCACAAGAAATGATTTTGGCACTTTCAAAACTCGATTCTGAATTTATAGATGCCGGAAGTCAAATACATTATAAAGAATTGGTTGGAAACATCAATCAAGCCGTAGAATCGTCGGATAGTTATCGAGAAATATTATCAGATCAATTAAATATTTACCACATGACGATTAGTTCCAAACTGAACGATATCATGAAATTTCTAACGGTATTTTCCGTAGTTTTTATTCCGTTAACCTTTATTGCGGGGATTTACGGAACTAATTTTGAGTTTGTTCCAGAACTGAAATACAAATACAGTTATTACATCATGTGGATCGTTATGATTGTTATAGCTATTGGAATGCTTCTATATTTTAGACGAAAAAAGTGGTTGTAGTGACGGATATAAATAATGTGAGTTTGATATAAGAAATAAGTAATATAATTGCTGAGCGTACTAAAATCAATACTTTGTCACTTCGAGCGCAGTCGAGAAGCTTCAAAACGCTATTTTTTATAGAATCTCGACTGCGCTCGATTTGACATTTGAATTAAAATACTGAAACACAAAACATTAAAAGTTAAGTTGCATCGAACTTAGGTTAAATACGGAATCTTTAACGAATAATATTCACTACTTTTTTTCCAAAACGATCAAAAAATGATCTGCATATTTTGCTAATGACGAAGCGGTTAAGAGCGAATCCAATCCTTTAAAAATAGGTAAGATTGGAAACTTTGCCACAAACGAGTTTTCCAAGTACGATGGCGGAATCGTCACACCAATGGGTTTTATCATTTTTGTTGTGTAATGTGTATTCGCTATGGCGGAAATGTCACTCGGATTGTAATACCAAGTTTCCACGCCAACACCATCTACATTGGCTACGACACTTCCCGAAGTATTTCTTCTGTTTGCTTTTGCCCGATCGCCTTTTAAGGTAAAATACAAACGTTCCCACAAACATTGTTTTGGCATTACAACTAGGATTAGTTTGCCATTGGGTTGTAACAAATCAACGGAAGTTTTTAAAAAAGAAGTGAGTTGTTCTGCTGATAAACAGTTTAATCCGCCAAAATTTGAAAAAATCACATCAAATTTTTTAATGAAAGTCTTTGTCGAAATCGTATTGATATCTTGCACTCTAAACGCTACATTTTTTGGATGTTTTTTTGCTTTCGCGACAGCAATCATGCCTTCTGAAATATCGGTTGCTACCACCTCATGATGCATCTTTGCAAAGGTAATTGCATCTGCACCAGTGCCACAATTTAACTCTAAAATGGATAGTTTTTTTCCTTGTTTTAAAATCGGTTTGATATGTTTGAACACCAATTTTCGTTGCGCTTTTCCAATATTAGAATATGTAAAAATAGTATCGTATTGCGGCGCTGCCACATCAAAATCGCTATGCATGGGTGTGTTCCATATTTTTGAGTTGAATTTTATCTAAAAATGCAGAAGGCACATAATAGCCTAATAATAAGATAGATCGCAACTCGGATTTAGTAATTGAGAATGGTTTTTTGAAGATTTTTTTTAAATTTTCAGCAGCCTGACTTTTTCGATATTCTTTATGAACATAGCGTTGTAATTTTCTATAAAACTTCGTGCTGTATGTTCCTTTAAACAACATTGCCAAATCATCTGAATCGGTCCAATTAGCTTTCAATTGTAAATCGTCTTTTACTTTATCGTAAAACTTGGTGCCTGGCAACGGATACGAAACTGAAACGCCAATATTATCAGGTACTAATTCTTTTATCATTTGGATGGTTTTCGCAATGTCTTCCTTGGTTTCTTCCAAATAACCAAACTGAATAAAGAACGCCACACGCACCTTTTTTGCTTTCAACAAACGCGTGGCTTCGTAAATTTGTTCCACAGTTGTTTCTTTATCCATTGCGTCCAAAATTGCTTGCGAACCACTTTCTGCGCCAACCCAAACTTCTTCCAATCCACTTTCTGCCAATGCATCAATCGTGTTTTCTTTCAACAATAAATCAACGCGACTTTGTATGTAATACGAAATGGAAAGTTCTGCTTTTTTGAGTTCAATATTAAAGTTTTGAACCCAATTCGGTTTTAAGCCAAAAATATCATCACACATCCAAAAACGGTTTACCCCGTAAGTTTCACTGAGATATTTAATGTGTTTTGTGATATATTCAGGCGAATGCGAGTTGTAGCGATTTCCATAAATAGGCTTTGCGCACCAATTACATTTAAATGGACAACCGCGTGTCGTAGCGATATTTAAGGTAAACTCATTTCCGCCGTTTTCCCAGATTTTCCGGTACGGTTCAATGTCGATTAAATCCCAAGCAGGCATTGGCAATTGATCTAAATCGCGTAACACAGGATGTTTCGGATTCTTTACAAATTCGCCCTCTTTTTCAAAAACAATTCCTTTAATTGAACTTGCATCTTCTGTATTCGTTAACGCATCAATCAATTCTTTCAACGAAATTTCGCCTTCACCTTGAATTACAAAATCGGCACCTGCTGCTAAATATTTTTCATAATGATCGGTAGAATCTGAACTGCAAACAATCACATGACAATCTAGTTTTTTGGCAATATTAATCATTTCAAAAGCGGCTTCACGCATGGTAGTTAAGCACATTTTTGTTAGGTAATTAAAGCCATCATCGTAAATTACAAATGTTTTTGGTTGGTGTTTTTCTAAATACGGTTGAATGGTTTTCGGATCGTCTAATAAATTCGCGTCAAATACACCAACGGTATATCCGTTTTCACGTAAATACGAAGCGGCGTATAATGTTCCTAATGGCGGATAAGGCGTTTGATTTTTCCATTGTTTGGCATCGAACTTATAATAATACGAATGTGAAAAGACAACATCAAGCATGTTTTTTGGGATATTTCAAATTGTGTTGTTTGATAACTTCATTGAGGCGTTCATCAAGACGTGTAATTACTTTATTTTGATAGTTTTGCGGATGATGTTTTGAAACATGTCGTGTCGATTTCATCGCAATGCCAAAATCTTCTGTTGCCAAATGTTTAAACTTATGCATCCACTTTTTTAAAGTTAATTTTTGAAGTGTTTTATCTAACGAAAGTCCAAAAGAGCCATTAAATAATTTTTGAATACACCTTGATAACCAACTCTTTGGAGTATCTCTAATTGTTTTTATTTGTGTGGCTGGTTTATTTGGAAAATAGGGTAGCACCCAAGGATTTGCTTTCAAAAATGCGGCAAAGGTTTCTTTTCCATAGAGCGGAATCAATGTGACAATTTCGGTGGCTGTAAATAAATTTTGTTCAGAAATTTCTAAACGATCCGTACTTATGAAATAATTTACACAGAAATATTTTTTTGAATTGAGTAGAAACAGCTTTTTATATAAAACTAATAAGGTTCTTGCAATCCACAACCGATTTGGTTTTGTGATGATAAAAAAGTCAAAATCACCATCGTCATCATAATATCCTTTGGATAATGCGCCAGATAAACAGACACTTTCTACATACGGGAATTTTGCAATTCGTTTAGAAACTTTTATAGCTTTCGGAATTATTTTTCGTGCCATTTCGTTTCCCTTCAATCTTCGTTCCACACGGTCGGGATCGTTTACATCAATAAAAAAGCCATCCACATTAAAAACGATTCCTTTTTTTACAAGCATGTCAATTTCGGCATCAATTGCTTTCTGATCCTTGTCGTCAGAAAACTGGAAAATTTCAGTTCTTGTCAACGGATACTTGAAAAGGGAGAAATAAAGTATGGTTTTTAAGGCACTCACTATTTTTTGTTTTATATTCTCAAAAGTACTCAAAATTCTACTTCCGAAGGCTTGGTTTTTCAATAAAAAATGTACTGTTATAAATTAGTTTTTTTCTTAACAAGTGTTCATATTTACATAAAAAACAGCTCTGAGTTTGCAATATTTCTTACATATATAGCAATAAACTTACAAAAAAAAGACTTACAACGGTTTGTCATTTACCAAGAAATCAAACAAATAGTGTAGCAGAGAATTATCTCCTTGAGCGATTATAGGAGAGAACTTTCGTCATTCGTAAATCGAATGAATTGCATGCCGTGTTTTTCTAATTGATTTGACATTATTGCGTGCTAGATTGAGCGGAGTCGAAATGTTGACAGGAATCTCATTATCAATTTCTAACAGTTTGTTGATAAGTTATAATTTTAGGTCAAAGATATTTTCTTACATTTAAGAAAAAGTACTGCATGACAAAACTACTTCACAATTTACCTATTGAAGACTTGAAAAAGGATAACGATTTTTTAGGCGTTATTGATAAAGCAAATTTGATTCAAACCATATTAGAAAGTAATAAAGAACAGTTTCACGAAATTAAAATGTTTGCTTTGTATGGCGAATGGGGAAGTGGAAAAAGTACGTTAATGAAATACTTAGAGCAAAATTTAAATATAAATTTCAACACTTTTTTCTTTGATACGTGGCAATTTGAAAAAGATGATAACTTACCGCAAACACTTTTAGAATATCTATTAAAAGAAAGCGAAACTTTAGGAGAAAAAGTTAGTGGTGACATTTTAAAGTTTGCTGGAAAATTGTTCCGAGGTTTAGGGAAGTCTGTGAAAATAAAAGTTCCGTTATATCCTCAAGGTCCAAGTGTAGATATAAATCCTTCGGAGTTAGTAGAAGAATTTATAAAAGAAGATATTTCCTTTTATGAAGCTTTAGAAAAATTCAAAACTGAATTTGTTCGGTGGGAAGACAATATCACTTTAAAAAAAGAGAAGAAATACAATATCATTTTCATTGATGATTTAGATCGTTGCGAACCTGAAAATGTACTCAATTTACTTTCTGCGATCAAACTATTTTTCACTTATGGGGAAAAGACAATTTTCTTTTTTGGCGTGGATAAAAAAGCAGTGCAACAAGCTGTTCAAACAAAATATAAAGACATTGTAAAATCAGAAGAGTATTTGGAGAAAATATTTGATATTTCCTTTTCAATGCCTGAACATGACAATGTTTTGAAGTTAGTATCAACTTATTTTGATGACAGAAGTGTTGAAGGAGAAAAGCTAAATGAAAAAATTGCAGACTTTTTCAAAGAATTACAATTTACAAATCCAAGAAGGCTTAAAAAAGTATTGAATAAGTATTCGCTATTGGCAAATGCTAGTGAAAATTTACATCACAATCATCCGTACGCTAAATATATTGGAGAAATATTTACTAAAGAATCATACGGGAATTATTTTGAAACGGTTTTATCATTGTATTTAATTACTGTAAAAGAGTTTTACCCTGAGTTATTTAAAGTGCTTTTTGATTTTAAGTTAAAAGAAAAACATTTCAAAGAAGAGGTTTTTAAAATTGATAGTGATCCAATGACAAATAAATGGGGACATATAAGGCAAAGTTTTGATGAGAATTTTTTTGAATCTCAAATCAAAAATATCTTTACAAAAGGGGTTTTGCCAAAATCTAACATAGGATTTGGACCATATACTCTTATTTTTTGCCCTGAAAACTTAGCTTCAGTAGATAAGGGATTTTATTCCCATCTATTAAGTTTCAAGTCAATTAATTTAAGAGAGAAAAGAATAGACTACTATTTTTTCAAATATATGTGTAATAATGTTGAGTTCTTTAACAAACTACCAAACTACTCTGACAAATCCATTGCAGATATTTACCAAGGAATTAAACAAATTTTATAGCAGAGAATTATCCCCTTGAGGGGATTATAGGGGTGAAATTACGAGCTGGTTAATTCTAACACTTTTTCTTCCAAAGCTAATAAAACACTAAACAAATGTTGCTTTATTTCGTCATTTGTAAATCGAATAAATTACACGCCATGTTTTTCTAATTTCCCTTGCCGTTTGGCATCATACAATTGTTTATTATTATGACAGCTTCCATCAATTTCAATGGCTAAACCTATTTCATGGCAATAAAAATCTACTGTTTTAATGTTAATTAAGGTAAAACCGTAATTGGTTCATAATTTGTTGTGTTATATTTTATTCCTAATTAAAAATTCATATCATGTTAAAAAACATTCTAAAACTCGAAGGAGTTCAATTATTGAATAAAAAGGAACAAGCAACATTGAAAGGTGGACACGATTGTCAATGTGATGGTCCTGAAAATGACTATCTATGGGAAACTCCTTGTTATGACACCTTAATTGGATGTTAACTTTAAAGCGAACTTCGGTTCGCTTTTCTTTTTCCCTTCTTCTTAACTACAATATAATTTAGCATCGGAACTTATCTGTGAAACGGAACTCTTAACGCTCTTTTTCTAATTTTTTTCCATAAGATAACTTCACATAACGTACTGTTTTTTATAAGTTTGCGCGCACAAACTTCAGTTCAGGATGGTATGATTTTGTTTCGCATAGTTTATTTTAGGTGTCATTATGGATGAATAAAACACCCTATAATCTTCTACTTTGTAATACCCTCAAGAAGATAATTGCAGCGGAAAAATTTTGAAAATCGTCAATCAAAAATCAACAATCGTCAATCTAAAATCGCTTAGTGCGCTTCCAGCCAGTTTTGACCAATTCCAATTTCTACATCTAACGGAACGTCCATTTTAAAAGCATTTTCCATTTCTTCTTTAATGATGGGTTTGATGATATCTAACTCGTCTTTATGTGCATCAAACACTAATTCATCATGTACTTGCAAGAGCATTTTCGATTTAAAACCTTCTTTCTCAAAACGTTTGTAAATAGCAATCATCGCCAATTTGATGATGTCTGCCGCACTTCCTTGAATTGGCGCATTGACTGCATTTCGTTCCGCCGCACCACGTACAATGGCGTTCCGTGAATTGATATCTTTTAGATAACGACGTCTTTTTAAAACCGTTTCTACATAGCCATTTTCACGTGCAAACGCCACCTGATTCGCCATATAGGCTTTCAATTTTGGGTAGGTTTCGTAATACGTATCAATCAATTCTTTGGCTTCGCTTCGTGATAAATCCGTTTGATTACTCAATCCAAAAGCAGAAACACCATAAATAATTCCGAAGTTCACTGTTTTCGCATTGCTACGTTGTTCGCGCGTTACTTCTTCCACCGGCACATTAAACACTTTGGAAGCTGTTGAGGTGTGAATGTCTACACCATCTGTAAACGCTTGCATCATCGTATCTTCTTTGCTCAATGCGGCAATAATTCGGAGTTCAATCTGAGAATAATCTGCCGCAAGCAACACAAAATTTTCATTTCGTGGTACAAACGCTTTTCGCACTTGTCGTCCGCGTTCGGTACGGATAGGAATGTTTTGTAAATTCGGATTGTTAGAACTCAAACGTCCAGTTGCGGCAACCGCTTGCGCATAAACCGTGTGAATTCGATGTGTTTTCGGGTTGATTTCGTTCGGCAACGCATCTACATACGTACTTTTTAATTTATTATATTGTCGCCATTCTAAAATATTACGTACAATTTCATGATCTTTTGCTAAGTATGATAAAACATCTTCCGCTGTCGAATATTGTCCAGTTTTTGTCTTTTTCGGCTTGTCAACCAACTTTAATTTGTCAAACAAAATCGGGCCTAATTGTTTCGGAGACGCCAAGTTGAATTCTTCGCCCGCTTGTTCAAAAATACTTTTTTCCAAACGGTCAATGTCTGTTGTTAAAGCAACCGATAATTCGTTTAAGAAATCAGGATCTAAATTAATCCCTTCTATTTCCATGGCAGAAAGTACACTAACCAACGGAACTTCTACTTCTGTGAATAATTTTGTCAAATGGCCACTTTCCAATTCTTTGATAAAATGTTCTTTGAGTTGATACGTAATGTCTGCATCTTCCACCGCGTATTCCGTTTGTTGTTCCAACGGAACTTCTCGCATCGATAATTGATTTTTCCCTTTTTTACCAATCAATTCTGAAATAGAAACGGGTTGATAATTTAGATAGGTTTCCGATAATACGTCCATATTATGTCGCATATCCGGATTGATCAAATAGTGTGCAATCATGGTGTCAAATAACAAACCTTTAACGGGCATGTCATAGTTTGAAAGCACTTTGATATCGTATTTTAAATTCTGTCCCACTTTTTCAATCGTCATGCTTTCAAAAAACGGACGGAATTCTTCTAATATTTCTTTGGTTTCAGCTTGATTTGCTGGAAACGCCACATAATATCCTTTTCCTTTTTCCCATGAAAATGCAATTCCCACCAATTCTACTTCCAATGCTTTTAAGCCTGTGGTTTCGGTATCAAAACAGACACTTTGCTGTTTCAATAGTTTTTGAAGCAATATTTTTCGTGACATTGGCGTATTTACCAATTGATAAAAATGATCGGTCGTTTTGATAGTTTCGTAGCCTGAAACCGTTGTTTCTTCGGTGGTATTTCCGCTTCCGGGAACGGCAAACAAATCAAATTGTCCTGCTGGTGCTGCTTTTTTCGGAGTCGCTTTTGGCGTAGTGGTCGTTTCCGCTTCGGCGGAATTTTCTTCGGGAGCCGTAAATGTTTTGATGAGATTATCGAGCAATCGACGAAATTCTAATTCGGTAAAAATTTCTTTTACCGCTTCCAAATCGGGTTGTGAAAGTTCGAAATTTTCTTCGTGAAATTCCACCGGAACATCCAACATGATGGTGGCTAATTGTTTGGAAAGCAATCCAAGTTCGGCACTTGCTTCCACTTTTTCTTTCATTTTTCCTTTTAACTCATGTGTATGGGCTAACAAATTTTCCATACTTCCATATTCCGCTAAAAATTTCTTCGCAGTTTTTTCGCCAACACCAGGCAATCCGGGAATATTATCGACAGAATCGCCCATCATTCCTAAGAAATCAATCACTTGTTCTGGACGTTCGACACCAAATTTTTCTTGTACTTCAGGAATTCCCCAAGTTTCGTAACCGCCGCCAAACATGGGGCGATACATAAAAATGTTTTCAGACACTAGTTGGGCAAAATCCTTATCAGGCGTCACCATAAACGTTTTATAGCCTTCCTTTTCGGCTTTTTTGGCAAGCGTTCCAATAATGTCATCGGCTTCATAGCCTTCTTTTACGATGATCGGAATTTGCATCGCTTTCAAAATTGTTTCAATATAGGGAATCGCAAGTCGGATAGCTTCGGGTGTTTCTAATCGATTCGCTTTATATTCCGGAAATGCTTCCACACGATCTACACTTCCACCTTTGTCAAAACACACGGCTAAATGATCGGGTCTTTCTCGTTTAATTACATCTAGTAAGGAGTTGGTAAACCCCATAATTGCGGAAGTATCGAGTCCTTTGGAGTTGATTCGTGGGTTTTTAATAAACGCATAATAACCTCTAAAAATAAGCGCGTAGGCATCGAGTAAAAAAAGTCGTTTTTGATCTGACATGTGTAGTAAATTTGATGGAAGTTCAAATTTAAGAATATTCGCTAGAATCTCGGGTAAAAAAGAAATTATTCACGCATTATCAAAACTCTGTAACGATACATATTGCTCAAATGTGCATTCCTTTTGGAAATTCGGGGAAGCTAGTTACATTTTTGCAGGAGCATTCCCCGAGCTAATTTTTGTATTCCATTTAATGAAATGATTCAAATTAGAAGCAATTACGGAAAAGCGTATTTATAAGTATTCTAATTGTTTTACATTTATCGGAATAATAGGAATCTTTTTGGGAATTCATTAAATTAAAGTGAAAATCCTTTAGATTTGTAAGAAACATATGTGGTATAATGAACATATGTTTATTATACACACGTTGTGCACAATTAAAAAAAACCGAACAATAATCGAAAAACTGTATTTTGATTATTATAAATTGACATATTAAATAATTATTACCATCATTTGACTTATGAGCTTTAAAGACGATTTTTTTAATAAACTTGATGAATTTTCATCATCGCCATTTCTTTTCATTGGTTCAGGATTTTCTCTTAAATATTTAAAAGCCGAAGCCTGGGAAGGGCTATTAAGGAAATATTCAAAAAATATGGATAATCCTTTTGAAAGATACCGGTCTTTGGCTGGTGGCAATTGGCCTAAAGTAGGCTCATTAATTGCTGAAGATTATCATAGTTTTTGGTTTGACGACCCTTCTATGGAAGAAGAAAGGAAATTAAATATGGGCGAAATGGTAAACTTCTCTAGTCCATTAAAAGTCTCAATTTCAACTTATTTAAAAGAGCTGTCAGCAAAACCGATTGAAGAAGCTTATTTATTAGAAGAAATAGATTTACTGAAAAGAGCCAAAATCAATGGGATAATAACTACTAATTATGATTTACTGTGTGAATCAATTTATCCTCAATTTAAAGTATACAAGTCTCAACAAGAACTTATTTTTTCGCCTTTACAAGAAATAGGAGAAATTTATAAAATTCACGGATGCTGTACTGAACCGAATTCTTTGGTAATAACAGCAGAAGATTATGAAGATTTTAATGAGAAAAATGCCTATTTGGCGGCTAAACTACTAACAGTTTTTCTTGAACACCCAACAATTTTTATGGGGTACTCAATTTCAGATATTAACGTAAGAAGTATTTTATCTGCAATTATTCGTTGTTTAGACCAAAGTCAAGTTAATGAATTATCGAGTAGATTATTTTTTGTCCAGTATGTTGATGACCATAAAGGCGAACCAATAATCGACAAATATGAATTTGAAATTGGTGGCTCTATTCTTCCATTAACTCGTATCAGAACTAAAGATTATAAAAATGTTTTAGAAGTACTGACTGGTCTAAATCAAAAATTCCCTGCTGCTCTTTTACGAAAAATGAAAGAGCATATTTATGAGTTAGTAAATACCAATGACCCAACTGAAAAGATTGCAGTTGTTGATTTTGATACAGATACTGATTTGGATAAAGTAGATGTTGTAATTGGAGTTGGAGTTTCTGGCAGAAAAGATAAATCTTATGAAACTTACTCAAGATTTGATATTGCTCAAGATGTTCTATTCAATGATTTAGAATTAGATACTAAAGAGTTAATAAGCAAAACTCTACCTAAACTCGTGAAAGCTTCAACTTGGGTTCCAGTTTGTAAGTATCTAAAAGATTTAGGCGATTTAACTGGAGTAGACTCTAAAATAATATCTGCATCAGAAAGACCAATTGCTGAATGGAAAAACAGTAATCCATACACTTACAAAAGAAAAGCTATTAATGACAGTTATAATAATATTGATGAAGTTCTGGAATCTAACGACCCTATAAAAGCCATCAAAATTATAATGCTATTGGATATTGATAAAATTGATATTGATAAATTAGAGAATTTTCTAAAAGATAATATTGGGTTGACGAAAAATCAACAAAATTCTTCATATTATATGAAGTTAGTTTGTCTTTACGATAGAATGAAAAATAAATAACTGTGCACAACACCGTATATAATTTATTGCTAGTTCTAGCCTACTTACGAAAGTCCTCTCGGACTTTCTATTCGGTTTTTATTTGCTAAATTAGGTGCTTAAACCACGCAACAAACCATATACAATCACGTTGGCAACAATTTAACACAAATCCATAAATAATAATAATTATGTTTAATTGGTTTAAGAAAAAAATGGATTCACAAAAAATGAATGAATCAAAAGAAAATAATGAGAATCAGGAATCTTTTCAGAACATAGAAAACGGACCAGATTATAGTGAAATTGATAGCAATCAAAAGGCTGTTGATTTATTTAATAAAGGTGAATTGACAAAAATCTACTTGATGCCCATTGAGTTTGGCGGAATCGAAAGCCCTATGAACTCTTTATATGTTCCCGAATTTACTAAAATGTTTAAACAACGATTTGACAAAATGATTGAGAAATTACTAGTAGACGGAAAAAAATTGAGCTATTCTGCTGAACCCGAATACAAAGGAAAAAGTTTTATCCCATCTAAACTAAAAATCAGTGTAACAGGTGATTCGGAATTTAACGAAACTATAAATATTTGGTAAAGTAAAAACTGTTGCCAACACCGTATAAAATTTATTGCTAGCTTTTTGCTTACTTGCGAAAATCCTCGCGGATTTTCTTTGTCAGTTTTTATTTACTAAATTTAGTGCTTAAACCACGCAACAAATCATATATAAACACGTTGGCAACCATTGAAAAACTGAATGAAACTAAAAGAAATAACTAAATCTGACTTTAAAATTTCTGATTATCGAAATGAGACAACTGTTTTCGAGTTTGACAATTCAGAATACAAACTAATTCTAGGAGACCTTCAAGAAATTAGAATGTCGGTTTATGTCTATTTTGATGTAAAGTTCTTTAAGAATGAAAAATTGATTTTATCGGGTGAAATGCAAGAGCCTGATAGATATTACGAACTTTATTCACCAAATAAAAAATTCGTTTACATTCCATTAAAAGGTGGACAAGAGCTAATCAATTTAGACTCAAATCAAAAATTAATAATTTCTGTCAATTGGTTTAATGGCAACATATTTAACCATACTTCCACAAAAATGATAATCAATGGATCGAATGAATTTAAAGTCATTGATTTACTACAGATGAAAGAAATATTTCATCAAACGGAAGAAAAAGAATATTTGAATGATGCGTTTTTTGTAGAAGAGAATCTGATTTGGAGATTTATGCCAAATGGAGACATTGCCGAATTGAATTTAGAAACCAAAGAACAAAAAATTGCGGACATCGAATTGCCTTTTTCAATGTTCGGAATTGACTTGGCAAAATATAAACCTTTAATTGAAAAAAAAACACATTGTTTAGGTATACCTAAAGGTGGAATGGCTTATTCAGGAAATTTAAATCATTGGAATTATCTAAACTCGAAAGAAAAAATAGTTTTTGAGACTTTAGTTCCGACATCAAACATAAAATTCAGTAAAGGTTACAACACAGACTATTGCGATGTTGAATATAAATATGCTGAATTAGAAAAACGGTTGCCAACAACGTATAAAAATAATGGCGGAAATACTGCCCAAACAAAAGATAGTAACATTAATAAACTTTGGTCTAAACTGAAAGGTATGTGGTCTTAAAACCGCCACTATTCTTATACAAGACCGTTGTACATAATTATGAAAAACCTCAATCTGAAAAAACATTTCTTTAAAATTGTACTTCTGATTTTCGGAATTTATTTCACATACGACTATTTTGACAATAGAAATGAGATTAAAAATCTGAATTACGGAATAAAAGCAAATGAATTGAGAAAAGCTTTAAATGTCCCAATTATAGATGAGTATATGAAAGCACGAAATAGACACGATGATGGATTTTTCGGAAACGGATGGGGTTCTTGGAGTAAAAAACCGAATAAAAATGAAATACTACATATTTGGAAAAATGTTACACCTTCCGAAAACGAATCCTTTATTTTAAATAAAGAAATGGACGGTTTGCGGAAAAGAAATTCGGATGGAAGAATTATGCAATTAAATATTTATAGCACTATAATTGGAGATTCAATTTCAAAAAGAACAGGAAGATTCTTTTATTATGAATCTGAACCCAGAATGGAAAAAGAACTGAACGAAAAAGAAATAGATAGTATTGCAAGAAGTTGGAATCTAAACTATCTGATAAAAAAATAACTATGTACAACACCGTATAAAAATAATTGCGGTTTAGTGCTTAATCAAAAGGTCGTTGCGTGTTTGTAACGTCTGATTTTCCTTCGGAAAATCCTCGCATACAAACCCGCAACCATTCTTATACATAAACGTTAGCACCAATATAGAACCAACGATGAAACATCTAATTGTCATTTTGACTTTTGCATTTTTTCTGACCAGTTGCAGAGGACAGAATAAATATTTCGAACCCACTGGAATAGTTGACAAAACAGCGGAATATGAAAAAAGTTGGGTTTCACTAAAAGATAAAGAAAGTATTGATGGATATACAAGAATCGGAGATTCCATTTTTGGCGGAGAAATAGCCTGTAATATTGAGCCTCTAAAAGGAATAGATATAGAAACTTTTCTAGTATTAGCTGGGACAAGTTATGCCAAAGACAAAAACAATGTTTACTACCCAATTAGTGTTGGTTGTGTAGACTATGAAGATTGCGGAGTTTGCTATTTTAGTGAAATTATAATGGAAAAGGCAAATCCTGAAAGTTTTAAATATCTCGGAAAAGAATACGCAACAGATGGAAAAAATGTTTACTTCAGAGGAGAACTAATTCCAGATGCTGATGGAGAAACTTTTAAAGTAATTAATGGTCCTGAATTTTTCTTTTTTGCAACGGATAAAAATCACGTGTTTAAGCATAATCAAAAATTTGGAATTGCTGACTCAAAAACTTTCTATTACGATAAGACCGACAAAAGAAATATTGTTCGTGAATATGAACACAAATTTATAATTGGAGACAAAAACAAAGAGTGGGAATTTATTCCACCGAATACAATTAATGAAATAAAAAAAGAATAAATACTGGTGCTAACACCGTGTATAATTCATTGCTAGTACTCGCCTACTTACGAAAATCCTCGCGGATTTTCTATTCGGTTTGTATTTGCTAATTTAGTTGCTGAAACACGCAACGAAATCATACACAAACACGTTAGCCGTCAGTGTGAAAACCCGCGTAAAAAAGAAATCTACATAAAATATCAAATGAATTTTCAAAACTTAGAAGAATATTACGATTATCTTGAAAATGACACTAATTTAAAACATTTAGATTTAAACACTTACAAATATATTACGGATTTAAGAGATAGAACAGATGAAGAAAGCTTAAAGAAAATTTGTTCTTATGAATTATTCTTCACTGACTTTTCAATAGAAAATGGAGTACATATTCCGAAATTTCAAATTGGTGGAAACGCTTATCCAACATTAGAATTATTTGACGATAACTTTGATTATATCAAATCAAGAGCTAACAGTGTAAACAATCCAAAGTATAAAGCTAAATACAATCATTTACTTTGGTTAAGTCCTAAAAAACATATTGATTTTGCCAAACAAGCAATTGAAAATTATTTGTTACTCTTGCAGGACTCATCGTTTTCCGTTGATGATAATTTACAATGTCATTCGTTTAGCAAATATTTCAAAAATCTTTTTGTGTTGTGTCAAACAGTAAATTTCAAAAAAGATGAAGTGATTCAATATTTTTTGTCGCTTTTAAAAAGCGATAAACTAAATGATTTTATTAAATATTCCTTGATGGAATTTATAGTTGAAAATAATAAAAAAATAGATTCTTCTTTAATTCAAATATTTTATGATTACTCCAAAAAATCAATTGAAAAATTAGAATCAAGAGTTTTAGAAAGCTATCTAAATCTTTTAGTTATTCTAAGCCAAAAATTAAAAATCCCTGCAAATGAATTTCACGAAAAATTAGGTGATTATCATATCGCACAATTGAAAACTGAAAAAAATCAAGGCTTTATTGCTCATCATTATTATACAAACGCATTAGAAGAATACAAAAAAGCAAACAACAAAGAAAAGATTGAGGCAACAGCTGTTTTATTAGAACAATCCAAAAAAAACATTGACCTTAAGAAAGTCTCTTATGAGTCGGACAATGAAAATATAAATAAACCGTTAAATCAATGGTGGAATGCCATTAAAGAACAAACAACTCAACTTATTGAGAAAGGTAATGATTATGACATATATAATTATTTAATATTAGATAAATTAATTCCTAATGCATCAACCTTAAACGAAGAAATTAAACCAGCAAGTTTTGACTTCATATCAACTATTGTTTTTGATATCAATAAAAACATCAATAAAAATAAATCAGGCGGAATTAATTCTTATTCAATATATATTAATAATTTCACCATTCAACACACTTGGCTTGTCTTTTCAAAAGGAATTAAAAGTGGTAAAATTTCATATGAGAGTTTAATTAATTACTTGAAAAAAAACTCTTGGTACGGTCAAGATTTTACATATTTGGACACAAATGATGACACTCAAGGTTTTAATTGGATTGAATTATTGTCACCATCTTTACAAAGTTTCTTTGTTCAATCGGAAATTGATATTAAAACAAACAAACATAATTCCCAGGGTTACATTTTAGCAATAGATAGTTTAGTATTAAAATTTGAAGGTTTATTGCGTGAATTTTCAAGAATGATTGGCGCCCAAACAATTGAAATCAAAGAAAGCGGAACAGAGGAAAGAATTAATTTTGAAAAGTTATTAGAGAACGAAAAGCTAAAGTCATTGATTCCTGAAGACGACATTGCTTTTTTTAAATTTCTTTTTACTTCAGAGGGAATGAATTTAAGAAATAACATAGCACATTGTTTTTTTAATACAAAAAATTATACTTCAGCAGTTATGCTTTTACTTATTGTCGCAATATTGAGATTTGGAAATTACAAACTTATAACTACAGAAAAAGAGAATTAAATTGATATTGAAAAACGACTAAACGAAAGACGAAACACCGAACGGCTAACAGCAGTTACAAGAAATTGCTAGGCTTGGTTTTTATCAGAATTGGTAATTGTTGAATCAAAGTTTTGTTTATATTTGTAATTGACAGTGAATTAAGTACGCAACTTCTTGTAGCTGCGAAACGTTGGCGTGCATTTGACAAAACCTTGAAACAAACAATATACATACTGACATTATTGGCTCTTCTGACCAGCTGCTCAGACAGGACGGAAAAGAATTTTTCTTTCGCTGGGGAAAAGAGTTTTAACC
>Ga0213866_10000942_pt1 | contig 22449 bp, 21 predicted proteins | sample PICome_11_FD_160079 | JGI IMG/M metagenome (GOLD analysis project Ga0213866, IMG submission 160079) | Coastal seawater microbial communities near Pivers Island, North Carolina, United States - PICO284 | ecosystem: Environmental > Aquatic > Marine > Coastal | place: USA: North Carolina...
CAGCCAAGGGGATCACAGAAGTGTCTGGTCTGAAGCACCTCGATCGGGGTTATGACGACCTCGAAGCCAAGCTCAGTTCTGTGGGCGCTGAGGTGAAGCGCAACATCCCCTGAAACGGGGCCCTTCAATCAATACAATCGCTGAGCGGGAGCCTGGCGGAATTGGTAGACGCAGCTGACTCAAAATCAGCCGGCCACTGGTCTTGGGGGTTCAAGTCCCCCGGCTCCCATCCATCCGCTGTGATGAACACCTACGGCCGTTTCCCTCTGGCCCTGGCCAAAGGGAAGGGCTGCTGGGTAAAGGACACCGAAGGGCGCCGTTACCTGGATGCCGTGGCTGGCATTGCCACTTGCACCCTGGGCCACAGCGACGGGGTGATGCAGCGCGCTCTGCACAAACAGCTGGGACGGCTCCAGCACGTGTCGAATCTCTATCGGATTCCTGAGCAAGAGCAGCTGGCCAGCTGGCTGGTCAACCACAGCTGTGCCGACAGCGTCTTCTTCTGCAATTCCGGCGCCGAAGCCAACGAAGCGGCAATCAAGTTGGCCCGCAAACACGGCCACCAACGGCGCGGCATCGAACAGCCCGTGATCCTCACAGCAGCAGCCAGCTGTCACGGCCGCTCCCTCGCGGCGGTCACTGCCACCGGTCAACCCAAGTACCACAAGGGTTTTGAGCCCATGGTGGCCGGATTTGACTACTTCCCCTACAACGATCTGGCGGCCCTGGAAGCCCTGATCAGCCGCCATGAAAAAGCAGGCCCTTCCATCGCGGCTGTGCTGATTGAACCCCTGCAGGGTGAAGGGGGAGTCAATCCAGGGGACCGCGCCTTTTTCTCACGCCTGCGCGAGATCTGCACGCAGCGAAACATCCTGCTGATCCTCGATGAGGTGCAGGTGGGCATGGGACGCAGCGGGCGCCTATGGGGCTACGAGCAGCTGGGCATCACCCCTGACGCCTTCACCCTGGCCAAGGGCCTGGGTGGTGGCCATGCCATCGGTGCCCTGCTGGTGAAGGCATCTGCTGATGTGTTTGAACCTGGAGACCACGCCAGCACCTTTGGTGGCAATCCCTTCGCCTGCCGGGCGGGGTTGACGGTGGCCACCGAAATCGAACGACGGGGACTGCTGAACAACGTCACCGTCCGAGGAGAACAGCTGCGTGACGGACTTCAAGAACTGGTGAACTGCTTCCCCGAGCACCTGCTGGGTGTGCGGGGCTGGGGCCTGCTGCAGGGCATCGTGATCCGGGAGGGCAGCAGCTGGACGGCCCCTGAGCTGGCAAAAGCCGCCATCGATCACGGGCTGCTGCTGGTGGCGGCCGGCCCCTCGGTGCTGCGCATGGTTCCCCCTCTGACCATCAACAAACGCGAGGTCCGCGAACTGCTGCGCCGCCTGGCGGCAACCCTCTCCAGCGTCAGCTGAGTGGACGATCTCTCGGATCTGATCCCACGCTTCGATCTGCGTGGCATGGATCTGCAGTTGGATCGGATGCATGCGGCCCTCCACGACCTCGACCATCCCTGTCAGTCGCTTGCCGCGATTCAGGTGCTCGGCACCAACGGGAAGGGGTCCATCGTCAGCTTTCTCGAATCAGCCCTCTGTGCTGCTGGATTGCGCTGCGGAGTCACCACCTCCCCGCACCTGGTGAGCTGGTGCGAACGCATCCGAATCCAGGGAGCTCCCATTGCCGTTGAGACGCTGCGCTCCCAGTTGCAGGACCTCCAACCCCTGCATGAACGGCATCGGCTAACCCCTTTTGAACTGCTCGTGACCGCAGCCTTGTTGGAGTTTCAGCGGCACGCCTGTGAGCTCCTGGTGTTGGAGGTGGGCCTGGGGGGGAGGCTTGACGCGACCACGGCGCATCCCCGTCGCCCTGTGATTGCCGTCGCCAATATCGGCCTGGATCACTGTGAGCACCTCGGCCACAGCCTCACCGCCATCGCCAGGGAGAAAGCAGCAGCAATCCCGCCCCACGCCACCGTGATCAGCGGTGAGCAACACCTCGCCGTGCAAACCGTCCTGGAGGAGACCTGCCGGACGCAACAGGCGAACCTGCAGTGGGTGAAGCCTCTGAATTCAAGTTGGCAACTGGGTCTGCCCGGCGAGATCCAACGCTGCAACGCCGCTGTGGCCTTGGGGGCTTTGCAGGCCTTATCAGGCTTGGGCTGGACGCTGCCTGAGGCTGTGATCCGTGAGGGTTTTTCGGCAGCCCGCTGGCCCGGTCGCCTGCAGACCGTGCATTGGATGAAGCATCGGCTGCGCCTGGACGGAGCCCACAATCCACCCGCGGCGGTGCAACTGGCCCAGGAACGCGATCAATGGCCCAATGCATCCAAGGGGGTGGTGTGGATTCTGGCGATTCAGGCCCACAAAGACGCCGTCGCCATGCTCGAGGTCTTGCTGCAGCCCCAGGACCAGGCCTGGATCATTCCAGTGCCGAGCCACAAGAGCTGGAGCCGGGCGGCTCTCCTCCAGAAACTCCCTCAGCTCGGCAACCAGCTGCAGGAGGCCGACAGCCTCGAAACCGTGCTGAACCAACTCAGCAGCGCTGGATGGCCGACACCAATGCCGATTGTTGCCGGATCGCTGTATCTGATCGGCGACCTGTTCGCTCGCGGCGTTGTAACGGCAGAGTGAGCTCAGCTTGCGCGCGGATTGTGGTGCGAATGTCCTGGCTGCTCAGCCTTCTCCTGCCCCTTCTGTTCTTGGGAGGGCCGGTCCTAGCCCTGGACACCTCCGCCGGGGTGGGCCTGCAGGACCGAGCCCTGTTCCAGGAAAAGGTGGACTACACGCTCACCAACCAGAGCAACGGTGACTTCGAGGGGCAGAACCTGGCCAACACATCTTTTGCGGGAGCCGTAGGCCGGGGAGCGAACTTCCGAGGCGCGAACCTGCATGGGGCGATCCTGACCCAGGGGGCCTTCGCCGAAGCTGATTTCGAAGGCGCTGACCTCTCCGATGCTCTGATGGATCGCGCCGACTTCGTCGCGACCGATCTCCGCAACGCCATCCTCACCGGGATCATTGCGTCGGGCAGCAGCTTCAGCAACGCTCAGATCGAGGGGGCCGATTTCACTGACGCCCTTCTCGATCGTGATGATCAACGCCGGCTTTGCCGCGAAGCCGATGGCATCAACCCCAGCACGGGCGTCGCCACGTTCGACAGTCTGGGCTGCTGATCCTCAGGAGCGCTCCTCCCAACCCCGCAGCTTGCCTGGATTGAGCAGGCCGGCAGGATCAAAGCGCTGCTTGGCCGCCACCTGATCGGCATCGATCACACCAAGTCCACCGTCTTCCACGGTGATCACGTGGGGGTTGAACAAGACGGCACCCGCAGCCCTGCAGTCCTCCATCAACCGGTTCAGCTGATCCGGCCCCTGCCAGCGCACCAGCGGCAGGGCCGCCAAGCGAGGACAGCCCTGCTGACGCACCAGCTCGAGATGCCAGATGAGGCTCTCTCCCCAACGCTGCCTCAATGCAGCGATGGCGGGAGCCTCCGGTTGCGGCAACAGCATCTGCAGGTAGGTCCATCCAGGCTCGGAGGCCCGTACATGCAGGGTGGTGTGATTCCAACTCAACTCGCGTAATCCATTCCCCCCAGAGAGATCTTCTGGTCCGAGATCCCGCAGCGTGGCTCCCGCTGACTGCGCCATGCGTCGCAGGCTGGTGAGCCCATCGGGTGCGACGAGAACCAACAGCCGGTGCGCCGAAACGGCAGCCCCCCCCCAGCCGGGCATCCGCGACAGCAGCGGCTGTTCCAGCAGGGTGACCAAATGGAGATCAACAGCGGATGCCGCGATCCTGTGCATCAACTCGATCGCCTGCTCCCAGGCGTCGCAGTCCACAGTCACCTGGTGCCAGTTCACCGCTGGAGCGGTGGCCAGGCTGAGGGCCGTGATGATGCCGTTGGTGCCGTAGGCATGGTTCAAGGCTTCGGCATCCATCTCACCGATCTGATGGCGGTGGGCATCAGGGCAGAGCGGTACGACCTCCATTCCGAGCAGGTGGCCTGGATCACGCAGAAAGCCCCAACGCAACGAACCGATGCCACCGGAGCCGCCTGCAACAAAACCGCCGATGGTGGCGCTACGCCAGGTGCTGGGCATCAAGCGCAGCTGGCGTCCATGCCGACGCAACTCCTGATCCAGATCGCGCATCACACACCCCGGCTCCACGGTCACCACCCCCGTGGCCGGATCAATCGATCGGATCTGCCGCAGGGCCGTGGTGAGCATCACCACGCCGCCTTGCAGGGGCACACACTGGCCGTAGTTCCCCGTACCGGAGCCGCGCAGGGTCAGGGGCACCTGATGCTCAGCGCAGGCCGAGGCAAGCCGTTCAACGGCGTCCACCGTGCGAGGACGGACCACCAACTCGGCACGGCAGGACTGGAGCTGTGGCGTCAGGACGGGGGAGTATTCGAAGGCATCCCGGGAATGGCGCTGAAGCTCCGCCGGTTCATCCAACAACTCCAGATCGGGCACCGAACCGAGGGCTTGCCGCAGGGCAATGAAGGCTTCGGCGCGACCCATGACGTGGCTGAACACTGGTCAGGGTCTAGCGCCCGAAGACGACACCCAGTGACCGTTCGCAAGAACCTGGCGCTGCGGAGGGCAACGGATCAGATCCGACCATCCCTGGCCCTCCATGCAGATCAGATCTGCAGGAGCACCGGCCCGCAGCACCCCATCCCACTCCAACTGAAGAATGGCGGGGGGTGCCGTGGTGAAGGGGGCCAGGCCAAGACGCTGCCAAGGCAATAATTGGGTCAACGGCATCGACGCTGCCAGCAAGGCCAAGGGATCGAAGTCGCCTCCGGGGAACCACGGATCAGCCACGTTGTCACCCGCCACCGCCACCGGAACGCCGCAGCGTTGCAACTGACGGATCGGAGCTTGCGGCCGCTGAATTGGGGTGGCGTCATCCGCCCGCGCCAGCAACCAGGCATTGGTGAGGGGCAAAGCGATCACACGAAGGTTTGCGGCCGCCATGCGCTCTGCCAAGCGGGTCAGGCGTGGTGCCGACAGCAGGGACAGACTGCTGGCATGGCTGCAGGTCACAGGGACCTGCACCGGTACGCGCCGCAGAGCCTTCAGCAGCTGAACCATGCCCTCAGCCGGACCATGATCGGCCTCATCAATGTGCAGATCGATGCCGCAGTTGTGGCGATCTGCCAGACGCAACAACGTCTCCAGCTGCTGGGTCACCACAGCTGATCCACAGGGAGGGGTCAGGACACCGCCAAGGCAGCCGCCGCTGGCGGCGACGCGACGCGCCAGAACTTCGGCTTCAGCTGACCCCCAGAACTCCAAGGGCACCAGAGCCACCAGCTGAAGATCAATGCGGCCGCGCCAGCGCTGCTGAAGGGTGAGCAGTGCATCCCAGCTGGGCTCGGCGCCGGGGCCACCACTGTCGACATGGCTGCGCATGGCCCGCAGCCCATTGGCCAAACCCCTCGCCATGGCCCGCTCTCCGCGTTGGAGCACGGAGGCCACGGTTCGGCTGTTGTGCTCCTGCAGATTGGCGTCCAGAGCACCCCCATAACTGCCGCTGAGGTTGGGGTGCTCCTCCCAGGTGTAGGCCTTGTCCAAATGGACATGGCAGTCGACCAATCGCGGCAGCACCATCCGAGACGGCGGGGATTGATCCGCGGACAGGGGTTTGAGCTCGCACAAGCGCCCCTGATGCCAGGCAAGGCGCACGGGGACCAGCCCCTGCTTCTCGATTTCGGGCGAGGGCGTTAAGGGATCAAAGTCCAGCAGTCCCAGGGGTGCCCACGCCTCCAGGACACCGCTTCCCGGGTGGGCCTCAAGCGAGGAGACATCGGTCACTTCGATGCACCATCGCTTGCGTCCGTTCTGAGGATCACAAAACGTCCTGCCACGCCAAGGGTCAGCACATCGAATCCGGGAAGGCGCAGCCCCGGCAGCAACTCTTGCCCCCCCATCCGGGTGGAATACAAGCTGGCCACCACCAGGTTGCGACGGGTGGTGAACTGACCGGCCAGCGCCGCCAGGGCATCCCGCTGGGACGCAATCAGCTCAGGGCAATTGCGAATCCAGAGACGCAGCACCATCGGCAGGGTCGGCTCGTCACACAGCTCCTTGGCACCCAACTTGACCAACTGGTCGCCGGCATGGGCCTCGTAATCGTCAAAGGACGGATTGGACAACACCAAGGACAGCAAGCCGACCATGGCGACCCCCCCCGCCAACAGCGCCATTGCAGACACACGTCGCGGACGCAAGGAAGGGGACACCAGGCAGGCTGCGGCTCGTGTTGGTAGATTCTCACGGACGCGGCGGGCGTCGCCAAGTGGTTAAGGCAGCGGCTTGTGGCGCCGCTATTCGGGGGTTCGAATCCCCTCGCTCGCCCTTCTCAACATTCGACCAAGGCTCTGAGGAGAGGCTCGGCACCCCAGCGAATGGGGTCTGTGCAGGGCAGACCGAGCGTTTGACGGATCCGGTCCACCTCCGCCTGGGCCTGATCCTCTTCGAGGCGTGCGGTGTTGAGGGCGACGGCAGCCACCTTGGCTGAAGAGCCTGCAGCGTCAGGCCGTGCCCAGCTCACCAAGGCTTCTGTGGTGGCCACCAAGGCCTCAAGGCTTGGGAGAGGAATCTGAGGCAGCCGATCAATGCTCTGCTGACCGGCCCGATGAACCAGCAAGAGAGCGGTCGGCTGGGTTCCCCGTAGCAGGGGCAGGGTGGCTGTGGACGCGGGGTGACAGAGCGACCCCTGCCCTTCCACCAGGACGAGGCCCTGCTCCGGCAGACCATCCGCCGCCTTCAGCACCGCTGCCTCAATCGCACCCGCGGCGTAATCAACGCGGACAGCATCTAAGGCAACCCCTTCACCACTGATCAGGATTCCCGCCTGCCCCGTCCCGACAAAGCGAGCGGGAATCCCGGAGCGCTGAGCCGCTTCCAGCAGGGATAGGCATGCGCTCATCTTGCCCACCGCCATATCGGTCCCAATCGCCAAAAGGCGTTGGCAGGGGAGCGCTGCAGCCCGTGCCTGGCCAACGCTGAGACCCTCCGGCTCTCGGCGTAGATCCCAGATCCAGCGGTCGGGCCAGCGGGCGTCCGCCAGCTCCGGATCATCAGCCAGGCGGGTGTGGAGACCGCTGGCAAGGTGAAGACCTGCGCGCAATGCCGCCAAGGCGTCTTGGCGGACAGGGTCCGGCAGCAGCCCCCCCGAGGGAGCCAGGCCAACCACGGCTACCTCCGGTTTGTAGGGCAGCGCGGCGGCCATATCCGCCACCACCGGCACGTCACGCTCGATGCCTGTGATCTGCTGCAAGGGCTGACCGGCATGGTCGGGATCAATCACCGCGACGATCGGTCCGGCACGGTGGCGGAGCATGGCCAGACCGGTCTTGCCGGTGAGACTGGCCAAACCGCCGTGTTGGAGCAGCACCAACCGCATCTCCCGAAATCCCGGCGGCGCCTGAATCCCGCTCATAACGCTGCGGTGCCTCCTGCCTGGCGGATCCCCAATCCAGCCACCGCCGAAGGTCGCAAACGATCGTCCTGCAACTCAAGGCCAACAAAGGGGTCATCCACCAAGTTGAGATGGCTGTCGAGATCCGGCCATCGGATCAGGGGCAGCAACTGGGCCGCTGCACCGTTCAACAAGGAGCTGTCGGAATAACAGCCCACCATCAGATCCAGCCCCTTCCGCTGCGCCACTTGGGCCATCAGCAGGGCCTGACTGAGCCCCCCGGTCTTCAGAAGCTTGAGATTCACGCCATCCACCACTGAAGCCAGGCGCAGCAGATCCTGCAGATCCCAGCAACTTTCATCCGCCACCAGGGCCATTGGACAGTGCGGATGCAGTGCAGCAAATCCCGCTGTGTCCCGACCTGGGTCCAGATCAGGGGCCAAGGGTTGCTCCAGCAGCACCACCCGGTGCGCGGCAAGGGGCTCCAGCATTCGCCTGGCTTGATCCAGGGTCCATCCCCCGTTGGCATCCACCTGCAATTCGATCGCCACGCCCTGCCGCTGGGATCGGTCCGTGATGGCCTTGGCCACAGCCTCCAGCAAGCTCAGGTCGTGGTCCAGCCCATCAGGGCTGCCCAGCTTGAGCTTCACCCGCGTCGCCGGCAGCTGCGTCCACCAGCGGTCCAGACGATCCAACACCGCAGCCACAGAAGCCAATCCCAGGGTGACGCTGATGGCCACACCCTCGGCTGCATCCAACCCCCAGAGCCGCCACAACGGGTGGCCAAGCCGTTGCCCATACCAATCCCACAAGGCCAGGTCGATGGCACAACGGGCCGGCGGACTCAGGAGCACCAGCAGGGGCTCGAACCGTTGCGGAAGGTCGGGATCCAAAGCGTCGAGTTGCGGCAACAACGCCAGCAGCTCCTGTTCCACAGCCTCAAGGGAAAAGGCCCGATGACCAGTCTCAAATCCACCGGTCTCGCCGCGGCCGATCAACCCATCCCGTTCCAGCCTGAGCTCGAGTCGAACCACGGATGCTGTGGTGCCCCGGCTGATCGTGAGGGGCACGGCCTTGGTGAGCGAAAACCGCCTGAGGGCCCAGCCCATTGCTATCCGGCCGTCAATCTCCAAACTGACACAACACCCCGGTAGCTCAAACTGAGATGGCTTGAGCCAGAGACTTGGTCGCCTCCGCCCCCCTCTCCACTGACGCCGCTGCCAATCTCCAGAGGGGCAGCTACTGGATCACCACCTTCGGCTGCCAGATGAACAAGGCGGATTCCGAACGAATGGCCGGAATCCTTGAAGCGATGGGCTACCGGGAGGCGTCAGCCGAACTGGATGCCGACCTGGTGCTCTACAACACCTGCACGATCCGGGATAACGCCGAACAGAAGGTTTACAGCTACCTCGGCCGACAGGCCCAGCGGAAGCGCACCAACCCCAACCTCACTCTGGTGGTGGCCGGCTGTGTCGCGCAACAGGAGGGCGAATCACTGCTCCGCCGGGTGCCGGAACTGGATCTGGTGATGGGGCCGCAGCACGCCAATCGGCTGGAAACCCTGCTGCTTCAAGTGGACAGCGGCCAACAGGTGGTGGCCACCGAGGACCACCACATTCTTGAAGACATCACCACGGCCCGCCGGGACAGCACCATCTGCGGCTGGGTGAACGTGATCTACGGCTGCAATGAGCGTTGCACCTACTGCGTGGTGCCTTCGGTGCGCGGCAAAGAACAATCGCGTCTGCCCCAGGCGATCAAGCTGGAGATGGAGGGGCTCGCCGCCCAGGGCTACAAGGAAATCACCCTGCTGGGCCAAAACATCGATGCCTACGGACGGGATCTGCCGGGCATCACCCCGGAGGGTCGCCGCCAACACACCCTCACCGACCTGCTTCATCACGTTCATGACGTAGACGGGATTGAACGGATCCGTTTTGCCACCAGCCATCCGCGCTACTTCACCGAGCGGTTGATCGATGCCTGTGCCGACCTTCCCAAGCTCTGTGAACACTTCCACATTCCGTTTCAGAGCGGGGACAATGACGTTCTTCAGGCCATGGCCCGGGGTTACACCGTTGAGCGCTATCGGCGGATCATCGACCGCATCCGTGAGCGCATGCCCGATGCCTCTCTCAGCGCCGATGTGATCGTGGCCTTCCCCGGCGAAACCGATACGCAGTTCCGCCGGACCCTCGATTTGATCGAGGAGATCGGTTTCGACCAAGTGAACACGGCGGCCTATTCGCCCCGGCCCAACACCCCTGCCGCTGACTGGGACAACCAGCTGCCGGAAGAGGTGAAGGTGGAACGACTACGCGAAATCAATGCCTTGGTGGAACGCTGCGCTCGCCAAGCCAATGCGCGCTACGAGGGCCGCACCGAAGAAGTGCTTGCTGAGGGCATCAATCCCAAGGACCCATCCCAACTGATGGGGCGCACCCGGACCAATCGGCTGACCTTCTTCAGCGCCACTGGATCGGATGGTCACGCTTACAAGGCCGGTGATCTCGTGCCCGTGCGCATCGATGCGGTGCGCTCCTTTTCATTGAGCGGTACCCCCCTGCCCCGCTGAGCACAACGCTGATACCTTTGGCGCTCCCACTGCTTCGGGGTCGCAGCATCCATGCCGTCCAGTCCCATCACGGTCGGGCTCGTCTTTGGAGGCCGCTCTGGAGAGCACGACGTGTCGATCCGATCAGCGGCGACGGTCGTTCGCGGCCTGCGCAGCGGCGCCAACACTGAGCGCTACACCGTTCAGGCGATCTACATCGACCGTGATGGTCGCTGGTGGGGAACGGATCTGGCCGAGGCGACCCTGGCCGCCGAGAGCGCACCGGAGCTCACCCCGCCATTACCGCCCGCTGGATTCCAAGGGTTTCCAGAAGGCTGCGAGGCAGTCGATATTTGGTATCCGGTTCTGCATGGTCCCAATGGGGAGGACGGAACCATTCAGGGGTTGTTCCAGCTGACCGGCAAACCCTTTGTGGGTGCCGGCGTTTTGGGATCAGCCGTGAGCATGGACAAGCAGGCGATGAAATCCGCCTTCGCCAGCGCTGGGCTGACCCAGGTGCCCTATGTGTCACTTCACGCGTCCGAGCTCGAGGACGCCAACAGCCGATCCGCCCTCCTGGATCGGATTGAAGCGGACCTGAACTACCCCTGCTTCGTAAAACCCGCCAATCTCGGCTCCTCGGTGGGGATCAGCAAGGTGCGTTCGCGCCAGGAACTGGAAGCAGGCCTCGAGCAGGCCGCCGCGCTCGATCCAAGGCTGGTGGTGGAGCAGGGCGTCAATGCCAGAGAAGTGGAGTGCGCGGTACTGGGGGGCCAAACGCTGGAGGCATCCGTGGTTGGCGAGGTGCGTTTTGAGGCGGACTGGTACGACTACGAGACGAAGTACACCGCTGGGCGCAGCACCACGTTGATTCCAGCGCCCCTGCCGGATCAGGTCAGTGAAGGCATCCGTGCACAGGCCTTGCAAGCCTGTGCTGCCGTTGGCGTGCAAGGCATGGGCCGTGTTGATTTCTTCTACGACGACAACACCGATCAGCTCTGGATCAATGAAATCAACACCCTGCCTGGCTTCACATCCCAGAGCATGTTCCCAATGCTGTGGGCGGCCAGTGGCGTAACACTCGAACAGTTGGTGCACCAACTGATCCAAACAGCAGGAGAATGAACGCAGCGTCCTTCGCCTGACCCATGAGCCACGGACTGCTCTGGTTTCCTCTGCTGCTGGCCTTTGTGCTGCTGGCCTCGCTCGGATGGCTGGAACGGCGGCGCCAAAACCTCTTTCGTGCCTGGGCCGAAGGCTCGGAGCTGGCCAAACTCGACGGTTGCGGTGGCGCCCGTCTGAAAGACGGTGAACTGCATTGGAGCAGCTTCGAGGCGGGCAGCTTTCAGGATCAGGGCTCATTTGATGTCTGCAGGCTCGAGCTGGTGGAACTGATGTCGCTGGCCTCCGGCGATGCTCCCCTCACCGAAGAGTCCCAGGGGCGCTGTCGTCTGCGCCTGGTGGGGAAGGATTTGCAGATGGATGTTCCCTTCTCCGATGCCGACCGTGCTCGCAGCTGGGGTGAGCAATTGATGGCAAGGGCCCGATGCGACCTTTGATCCGGGTCTCGGCCAAGGACAAACCCTCCCAACGGCCCGTCTCCGCTCAGATGGCCCGCCGCCGGGAGTTGCGCTGGCAACAGCGCCAGACCCTGTTGCTTCAGTTCTGGCGGCTGGTGGTCATGCTGCTTCTTAGTGGCGGATTCACCTGGATCCTGCTGCGCCATGGCTGGACCCTGCGGGGCCCTGATGCGCTGATCCTGAGGGGCGGCACTGCCCTTGAAACAGACCAAGTCATCAAGGCGGCAAAGCTGCGCTTTCCCCAAGCTCTGCTGGAGATCAGCCCCAGGGCATTGGAACAACAGCTGATCAACACCCTGCCGGTGCGAAGTGCTCAAGTGGAGCGCCAGATGTTGCCGGCTCGCCTCATCGTCCGCCTCAAGCCTGAGATCCCCATCGCCAAAGCAGAGCGTCAGGGGCCGACCGGACGGGAACGGGGTCTTCTGAACGCTGAAGGCCAGTGGATCGCCTTGAGCGACGCATCTCCCAAGCCGCTAACCAACATCCTGGTGCGCGGTTGGAACGACCAGCAACGCGGACAGGTTGCCGTGCTTCTGCAACAACGGGATCGCTTCGAGGGAATGCTGAAAGCCGTGGTGCTTCACCCAGACGGCAACATCAGCCTGCTCACCACAAGCCTGGGTCGGATCGATCTCGGAGGAGAACCAGCCCTACTGAACACCCAGATCGAGACGATCGTTCACCTCAACAAGACGTTGCCACAGCACCTGCGTAAGGCCAAGCAGAGCAGTCTTGATCTCAGCAATCCCGACCGTCCGGAACTGCAACTGCCGACGCCCCCTGCCCCAAAAGATCTCAAGACGCCATCCTGAGAACACCACGTTGAAAATCTGGAGACCACAACCTCAGCACCTGGTTTGTGATCTGTTTAAGCCGAGCCCAGGCTTCAGAGACATAATGCATCGCAACCAAACGGTTCTGCCTCGACGATGGAGATGGTGAGCGGCTCAGGGTCTTATTCGGCAGCTGGAATCCAGCCCAGCCAATCCGCCCGCATCGAGGTCATCGGCGTTGGCGGGGGCGGCAGCAATGCCGTCAATCGCATGATCCTGAGTGATTTGGAGGGCGTGGGCTATCGCGTGCTCAACACTGATGCCCAGGCCCTGATCCAGTCGCAGGCCCAGCAGCGGCTGCAACTGGGGCAGACGCTGACTCGGGGCCTCGGCGCCGGCGGCAATCCCACCATCGGCCAGAAGGCAGCCGAGGAATCCCGCACTGATCTGCACGAGGCACTGCAAGGCTCCGATCTGGTGTTCATCGCCGCTGGCATGGGCGGTGGCACGGGAACGGGTGCCGCACCGGTGGTTGCCGAAGTGGCACGGGAAGTCGGAGCGCTCACCGTCGGCATCGTCACCAAGCCCTTCAGCTTCGAAGGCCGTCGTCGCATGCGTCAGGCCGATGAAGGCATCGCTCGATTGGCTGAACATGTGGACACCCTGATCGTGATCCCGAACGACCGCCTGCGGGAAGCCATCGGCGGAGCACCACTTCAAGAGGCTTTCCGCAGCGCTGATGACGTCTTGCGCATGGGCGTCAAGGGCATCAGCGACATCATCACTTGCCCCGGATTGGTGAACGTTGACTTCGCGGACGTTCGCTCCGTGATGACCGAAGCGGGCACGGCACTGCTGGGTATCGGAATCGGTTCCGGCCGCTCTCGCGCCGTGGAAGCAGCCCAAGCGGCGATCGCAAGCCCCCTGCTGGAAACCGAACGCATCGATGGGGCTAAAGGCTGTGTGATCAACATCAGCGGGGGTAAGGACATGACCCTGGAGGACATGACTACCGCTTCAGAGGTGATCTACGACGTCGTCGATCCGGAGGCAAACATCATCGTGGGCGCTGTGGTGGATGAAGCGCTCGAGGGCGAGATTCACGTCACGGTGATCGCCACAGGGTTCGAGAACAAGCAGCCCTACCGCAGCGATCGCAGCCGCTCCATGCCGGCCATGGCCACCCGATCGGAACCTGAAGAGAACGGTGCCCGCATCCCTGAGTTCCTGCGTCGCCGTCAGCAGCAGGAGGACAGCTCGGTCTGACCACTCATTGTGAAGGTGGTGACCCGGATTCCACGCCTGCCCTGAGCATCCCGTGTGGCTGCTACCTTCCGGTCCTGACCAGATTTGGGCGTCAGAGCCGCATGGGTCCGAGTCGGCCGAATGCTAGCAATGAGCCCCCGAGGGTTTTGAACCCGCATGCGTCCTTCTGATCTGACCCGCTTCAAGCAGAAGGGCCAATCCATCGCCGTGCTCACCGCATGGGACAGCCTGTCTGCAGCGCTGGCCGAAGCCGCTGGAGCGGATGTGGTGCTGATCGGCGATTCACTGGCCATGGTGGCGCTGGGTCATGCCACCACACTCCCCGTGAGCCTCGAGCAGATGCTGCATCACACCCAGGCCGTGGCCAGGGGACTGACAGCGATGCCGGCCGATCAACCGCTGCTGGTCTGTGATCTCCCGTTTCTCAGCTACCAATGCGGTGAAGACCGGGCTGTGGCAGCTGCAGGGCGACTGCTGAAGGAGTCAAGTGCTGCTGCGGTGAAGCTGGAAGGAGCGGAACCGGAGGTCGTCGCGGTGATCGACCGTCTGGTGCGCATGGGCATTCCTGTGATGGGGCATCTGGGTCTCACCCCACAGTCCGTGCATCGCCTGGGCTACCGCCGTCAGGCCACAGACACCATCAGCCAGGAGCGCCTGATCGATCAGGCGCGAACACTTGAGAGCAAGGGTTGCTTCTCCCTGGTGCTGGAGCATGTTCCAGCGGAGCTGGCGAGCCGGGTGCAACAGGCCTTGACCATCCCGGTGATCGGCATCGGAGCAGGTGATGGCTGCGACGGCCAAGTGCGCGTCACGGCAGACCTGCTAGGCCTCACCGCCAAACAACCTCCCTTCAGTCCAGCCCTCGTGAATGGCCGTCAACTGTTCATTGAGGCGTTGAAGGGGTGGGTCGACCAGACCCGGAACCACACTCTTCCCACCACAGAATCACCTCAATCAGCACCTGATTGCTGAGGGCCATGCCCTCGGGGTCGGTGAGGCACCAACGCCCTGCCCGCTGCTCCAGCCAACCGCGCTCAACGAACGGTTGCCAACGGCGCACCAACGCTTCTGCTTCCACCCCCTGCAGCCTCACCCCTTCCCGGCGCCGCAGACCCACCAGCAATTGATCATCCAGGGGAAGACCGGCTTCCGCGACGGTTTCATCCGGAGGGTTGTCGAGCCATGCCGCATAGGCAGCCCGCGTGCGTGGTCGCGCCAAGCGCACCCCCCAGGGTGCTGACGTCGCTCCCATGCCAAAGCCCCACCATCCGGCACCGCTCCAATAAACCCGGTTGTGACGGGAGGCATGTCCCGGACGGGCATGGTTGGAAATCTCGTAACGGCTGAGCCCTGCAGCAGCCAAACGATGCGTGGTCCGCTCCATCAGCGCCACGGCAAGGTCGTCATCCGGAAGCTTCAACATGCCAAGCGTGCGCTGGCGATCAAAAACCGTGCCCGGTTCCACCGAAAGGTCATAGATCGAGAGATGGGGCGCCTGGCTAGCAATGGCCTGATCCAGCTGCTCATCCCATCCAGCCAAGGTCTGGCCCGGCAGGTTCTGAATCAGATCGAGACTCCACGAACGGAGTGCTCCATCCCGCCAGGCCTGCACCAGCCAGTCGACCGCCGCATGGAGGTCGCGCTGACGATGGCGACGGCCCAGCTGTTCGAGCACCGCGTCATCAAAGCTCTGGCCCCCCAGGCTGATGCGATTCACTCCACGAGTCAGAACGGTGGACAGCTGCTCGCAATCAAAGGTGGCCGGATCCATTTCCAGGGTGATTTCCGCACCGGGTTGCAACCCGAACTTCTCCGCCAGTGCATTGAGCAATGCACCGATCTGATCCGGGCTCAACAGCGATGGCGTTCCCCCACCGATGTAGACCGTCGACAAGGGCGGACCGCTTGGGGCAGAGGCGATTTCCCGGTGCAGAAGGCTCAGATACTCACGGATCGAGCGACTACCCGGCCCCTGGTCGCCGCGAGCTTGATCCCCCAGGGGAACAACGGCGAAATCGCAGTAGTAACAGCGCCGGTGGCAGAAGGGAATGTGGAGGTAGGCGCTGCGGGGCGGGATGGGATAAGGCATGCTTTTGGCATCCGGATCGAGCTGCCACGACCTGAACCCATGGTGGATCCGCTCATCCTGCTTCTGTTTGTGGTCTCCGGTGCAGCGGCCGGATGGATGGGAATTCACTTGCTGCCCGATGGCCTGGTGAGTGCAACCACCAATGCTGAACAGCTGCGTCTCCAGCTCAGCGGGGCTGGTGGCGGAATTGGCTTAATTGCCGGCCTGGTGTTCAAAAAGCTGCGGGTGCGCCTGATGCAGCAGGTGCGCACCATGCCCACCGATCTGCTGGTGAGCAGGGCTGTCGGCCTGATCCTGGGGCTGCTGGTGGCCAACCTCCTGCTCCTGCCCATTCTGCTGCTTCCGTTCTCAGGAGGCATTGTTCTGCTCAAACCACTGCTGGCGGTGGTGAGCAACGTCTTTTTCGGAGTTCTGGGAAGCAACCTGGCAGAAGTGCATGGCCGCACGCTGCTGCGCCTGTTCAATCCAGCCAGCACGGAGGCACTGCTGGTGGCCGATGGGGTGCTGACCCCTGCCACCGCCAAGATCCTGGATACCAGTGTGATCATTGATGGTCGGATCCGCGGCATGCTCGCCTGCGGGTTGTTGGAAGGGCAGGTGATCGTTGCCGAATCAGTGATCAATGAGATGCAGCAGCTGTCGGATTCAACCAACATTGAGAAGCGGGCCAAAGGCCGGCGTGGCCTGAAGCTTCTGAAGGATCTGCGGGAGACCTACGGACGGCGCCTGGTGATCAACAGCACCCGTTACGACGGCAAGGGAACGGACGACCGACTGCTGCAGCTGGCTTCAGACACGGGCGGGACGCTGGTGACAGCCGACTTCAACCTGGCGCAGGTTGCCCAGGTGAAAGATCTGAAAGTGATGAATCTGAGTGAGCTGGTGATCGCCTTGCGACCAGAAGTGCAACCCGGCGACGAGCTGAAACTCAAGATCGTGCGTGAGGGGAAAGAGGAAAGCCAAGGCGTCGGCTACCTCGATGACGGAACGATGGTGGTGGTCAACGAGGCGAAATCACTGATCGGCCAACGCAAACCGGTGGTCGTGACCGGTGCCCTGCAAACACCAACCGGCCGCATGGTGTTTGCACGTCTGGACGAGAAAGATGCAACAACCGACACCAAGACTTCAAGCAAATCGAAAAGTCAGGGAAAACCGGCCAAAACCAGCAACCGCAAGCCCGCTGACCCCGGCTAGGCTCCCCCCACCGCGATGGTGGAGATGACAACTTCGGCCCCGTACTACGGCGACAGCGCCGCGATGCGCACACCACCTCCCGATCTTCCGTCACTCCTGCTCAAGGAACGGATCGTCTACCTGGGCTTGCCCCTGTTCTCTGACGACGACGCCAAGCGTCAGATGGGCATTGACGTGACTGAGCTGATCATTGCTCAGCTGCTTTATCTGGAATTCGACAACCCAGAGAAGCCGATTTACTTCTATATCAACTCAACCGGCACCAGCTGGTATTCGGGTGATGCCATCGGCTTTGAAACCGAAGCCTTCGCCATCTGCGACACCCTTCGCTACGTGAAACCCCCGGTGCACACCATCTGCATCGGCCAGGCCATGGGCACGGCAGCGGTGATCCTGTCAGCAGGAACCAAAGGCCAACGTGCCGCTCTGCCCCACTCCTCCATCGTTTTGCACCAGCCCCGCAGTGGCGCGCGCGGCCAGGCGACGGACATCCAGATCCGGGCCAAGGAAGTGCTGCACAACAAGCAGGCGATGCTCGAGATCCTCTCCAACAACACCGGACGTTCCGTGGAGGACCTGAGCAAGGACTCCGACCGAATGAGCTACCTGACCCCCCAACAAGCCGTTGAGTACGGACTGATCGACCGCGTGCTCAGCAGCCGCAAAGACCTTCCCGGCAATCCCCCTGTCTGACCAACAGCGTCAGATCCACCATTCCTGCACTTCTCTTCTCAACGTTCTGAACCATGCCGATCGGTACCCCCAGCGTTCCCTACCGCCTCCCCGGCAGCCAGATGGAGCGCTGGGTCGACATCTACACCCGTCTCGGGGTGGAGCGGATTCTTTTCCTCGGCTCTGAAGTCAATGACGGCATTGCCAACAGCTTGGTGGCCCAGATGCTCTACCTCGACTCGGAAGACAGCAGCAAGCCGATCTACCTGTACATCAACTCCCCCGGCGGCTCCGTCACCGCTGGATTGGCGATTTACGACACCATCCAGTACGTCAAAAGCGAGGTGGTCACCATCTGCGTCGGCCTTGCCGCATCCATGGGCGCCTTCCTCCTGGCGGCGGGCACCAAAGGCAAGCGGGTCGCCCTGCCCCACAGCCGGATCATGATTCACCAGCCCCTCGGCGGCACCAGCCGTCGCCAGGCCAGTGACATCGAAATCGAGGCACGGGAAATCCTGCGGATGAAGGAGATGCTCAACCGCTCCCTGGCCGACATGAGTGGCCAGAGCTTCGAGAAGATTGAGAAAGACACCGACAGGGACTACTTCCTCAGTGCCGAAGAAGCCAAGGAGTATGGCCTAATCGACCGCGTGATCTCCCATCCGAACGAGGCCTGAACGAAACGGGGCAGGCCGCTGCGTAAGCTCGTCCACTGCACTGTTGCGCAAGCCCGCCCCGGATGGCCCAGCTCTTCTACGACTCCGACGCCGATCTCGGTCTGCTGAACGGCAAGACCGTGGCCATCATTGGCTACGGCTCCCAGGGTCATGCCCACGCCCTGAACCTGAAGGATTCAGGGGTCAATGTGGTGGTGGGCCTCTACGACGGCAGCCGGTCAGCAGAAAAAGCCAAGGCCGACGGCCTTGAAGTGCTGAACGTGGCCGATGCCTCGGCCAAGGCCGACTGGATCATGGTCTTGCTGCCTGACGAATTCCAGAAGGACGTCTACGAGAAGGAAATCGCACCCCACCTGAGTGCCGGCAAGGTGCTCAGCTTCGCCCACGGCTTCAACATCCGCTTCGAACTGATCAAGCCCCCAGCTGATGTGGATGTTGTGATGATCGCCCCGAAGGGCCCTGGCCACACCGTGCGCTGGGAGTATCAGAACGGCCAGGGCGTCCCTGCCCTGTTTGCGATCGAACAGGACGCCTCCGGTAACGCCCGTGGGCTGGCAATGGCCTACGCGAAGGGGATCGGCGGTACCCGTGCCGGCATCCTGGAGACCAACTTCAAGGAAGAAACTGAAACCGACCTGTTCGGCGAGCAGGCTGTGCTTTGCGGTGGCCTCTCCGAGCTGGTGAAGGCCGGTTTCGAGACCCTGGTGGAAGCCGGTTACCAGCCCGAACTGGCTTACTTCGAATGCCTGCACGAAGTGAAGCTGATCGTGGATCTGATGGTGAAGGGAGGACTGACCTCCATGCGCGATTCGATCTCCAACACCGCGGAATACGGCGACTACGTCAGCGGCCCTCGTCTGATCACCGCCGACACCAAGGCCGAGATGAAGCGCGTTCTGGCGGACATCCAGGACGGCACGTTTGCCAAGAACTTCGTGGCTGAGTGCGAAGCCGGCAAGCCGGAAATGAAGAAGGTGCGCGATCGTGATTCCCAGCATCCGATCGAGAAAGTGGGCAAGGGCCTGCGCTCGATGTTCAGCTGGCTGAAGGACGCCTGATCCAGCAATCGCTGAACACCCGGTGAGATCTGACTTCATCACTCACCGCCCCCCCCGCCCTGTTGCCCTGACGGCTCAGAGCGGGGATTTTTATTGGAGCCTGTGAACTCCCCTTCCATGACCTCAGAAGCGATGGGAGGCCTGCTGGTCCTGGGGGCTGCACTGCTCGATCAGCTGATCGGTGACCCGCGCCGGATGCTCCATCCGGTGGTGGTGATGGGATGGTTGATCCGGCAGTTGCGCTGTGGGATCGAGCGATGGGCTGGAGACCACCCGATGCAGCTGCGGATCGGCGGAGGCCTGATCACATTGATCGTGGTGATTGGGAGCGCCCTGACGGGCTGGTGCCTTGAGCGGCTGCTGTGGCTTCCCTCCCCATGGGGATGGCTCAGCATCCCGGTTCTGAGCCTTAGCCTCGCCAGCGCCCTGGCAGCCCGCAGCCTGAGGGATAGCGTTCTGGCGGTGCTGGATGCCCTGCCGTCATCCGCCGATGGCGACCTCAAACCATCCCGCCAGAAGCTGAGCTGGATCGTTGGACGAGACGTTCAGAGTCTGGATCGCGCGGGACTGCTCAGGGCCGCAGCTGAAACAGCCTCAGAGAATGCTGTGGATGGCGTGTTCGCACCGCTGTTCTGGATGGGGATCGGTGCCCTGCTGTGGATGGTCGTGCCCTCTGGCCCTGGTCCGCTGGCGCTGGCCTGGGGCTTCAAGGCCAGCAGCACGCTGGATTCCATGCTCGGCTACCGCAGCGGGCGCCTGCGCTGGCTGGGGACGGCGGGCGCACGCCTCGATGATTTGCTCACCTGGCTGCCCTGCCGTCTGGTCATGCTGACGCTGCCTCTGGTCTGCCCTCCCTGGACACTCTGGGGGCAACGGGTGCAAGCAGCAGAACAGGATGGGGCGGCAGATCCATCCCCTAATGCAGGACGTTCAGAGGCGATCTACGCCCACTGCATCGGAATCCAACTCGGCGGCGAAAACCGCTACGGAGAGCGCGTGGTGCAGAAACCTGTTCTTGGAGCTGGCCAACCAACCGCCAACGTGTCCCTAGTCAGAGCTGTTCTGAGTGCATCAAGCCGGCTTGAGCTGTTCTGGCTGAGTGCTTTTGTGATCATCCAATTGGCGATCATCACCTGAACACAACTCAGTAAGCACCGCGATCCATTGGCAGAAGCAACACACCAAAGGTGCGCAGGATGATCGCGAAATCGAGGCCGAAGGAACGACCACGGGCGTAGGCCAGATCAAGCTTGATGCGCTTCTTGTAGCTCAGGTTGTTCCTGCCACTCACTTGCCAGAGTCCGGTCAACCCAGGACGAACAGAAGCGACTTCGTCCATATAGGGGCCATAACGAACAAGTTCCTTATCAACAATTGGGCGTGGCCCCACAACGCTCATCTCCCCACGAAGAACGTTCAAGAACTGCGGCAGCTCGTCGAGGCTGGAGCGGCGGAGAAAACGGCCAATAGGCGTGATTCGAGGATCACGCTTCAGCTTGAAGTCACGCTCAAACTCGGCACGCAGCGAGGGATCCGCCTCCAAAACACGTGCCAGAACGTCATCCGCATCGGCCCGCATGGTGCGGAACTTGATGCAGCCAAAACGTAGATAGCTCCTGCCTACCCGACGCTGGACGTAAAACACAGGACCCGGCGAACTGAGCTTCACCAATCCCGCCAGAAGCAGCAACACCGGTGAACCGATGCTGAGTACAGCGAGAGAAAAAACAATGTCTCCAGTGCGCTTGAAGACTCGCCCCCAACGGTTCTGATGGCGAATAAGCGTGCCGGTCGATAGAACCGAGGGCGGCGCTGAGATCAGCGCAAGGTGGGGCTTGTACTTGCCCCGACGCGTTGCACGCCCTGCGGTCTGAATCAAGGATGGCCTGGAGGCCGAGGTCAAAGGCTCAACCTGGGACTCACCACACTCAACGTCACAGGCGGAGCCCTGGCATCTCCGCAGGGTCACTCGCTGCAACGGCACAGCTGCGTTGATGGGCGCTCCAAGCGTGTCGGAGAGCGGATTCAAAGCGCGCAGCGAAGGCTTCCGGCCGAAAACGCTCGGCCCACGCACGAATGGCTTGCGCATCGAGGGAACGCCACAGACGTTCTTGCTCAAACCACTCCACGGCCTGCACCAACGACTGCACGGTTTGTTCCGGGAACAACACTCCAGTGGGCCCAGTTATCCCGGCAGCCGCACAACGCACGGTGTCCAACAAACCACCACGGCCCAAACCGATCACCGGCGCTCCGGACGCCATCGCTTCCACCGGAGCAATGCCGAAGTCTTCCAGGCCGGCATACACAAAGGCGCGACAACGAGCCATGAGCTCTTCGACCTGGTGCTGGGACTGGCGACCCAGCAAGGTGACCGTTGGACCTGCCAAGGCCTCCAATCGAGCCCGCTCTGGTCCATCCCCCACCACAAGAAGAGGTAAACCCAAACGGTTGAAGGCCTCCACCACCAGATCAACCCGCTTGTAAGGCACCAAACGGCACAGACAGAGATAGACGTCGTCTCGATCGGCGTTCCAGCGAAAGCGCTCCACCTGCACAGGGGGATGGATCACGCTGGCGTCGCGCCCCCAGTATTTGCGGATTCGACGGGCGGTGAAACGGGAGTTGGCAATGAGGTGATCCACCCGCTGAGCACTGAGTTGATCCCAGTGCCGAAGGGCATGCAACTGCCAGCGAATCAAGGGGCCGAGGCCACGCCGTGCCAAGGCCGAGCGGGATAGATAGGCATGCATCTGGTCCCAGGCGTAACGCACTGGGGTGTGCACGTAGCTGACATGCAATTGCTCTGGACTGGTGAGCACACCCTTGGCCACAAGATGGCTGCTGCTGATCACCAGTTCAGCGGCACAGAGATCAATTTGTTCAATGGCAAAGGGCAACAGCGGCAGGTACTGCTGCACATGGCTGCGCCCCCATGGCAGATGCTGGATTGGGCTGGTGTGAACGGAGCGGCCGTGCAACCAACTGCCCGGTCGTCTGGACTCCGCATCAATCAAGGCGGCCAACTGCGGCTCACGGCCGAGGTTTCGCAATAGGGAATCAACCTGTTCGACAACCTGCTCCGCGCCTCCGACCGAACGGGGTGAGAACCACTCATGAACCAGAGCGATGCGCTGT
>Ga0213866_10000944_pt1 | contig 22408 bp, 23 predicted proteins | sample PICome_11_FD_160079 | JGI IMG/M metagenome (GOLD analysis project Ga0213866, IMG submission 160079) | Coastal seawater microbial communities near Pivers Island, North Carolina, United States - PICO284 | ecosystem: Environmental > Aquatic > Marine > Coastal | place: USA: North Carolina...
TCCAGAGGTTTCTGACATGGTGCTCACCAGATTGCAGCGCCGGCTATTGCTAGCAGGGCTGTCCGTACCGTTACTGCTGGTTACCGCCTGCCAGCGCGAAAACAGCTCTACGGTCGTAGACACCCCACAACCGCCCGCGGCGGAAGCGCCGGCACCCGAGCCACCGCCCTTTTCGGTTGTGGAAGCCAGCTTCGCCGATCTGCAGGCTGCAATGGCGTCCGGGCAGACCACGTCTCGAGAGATCGTCGCCCAGTATCTGGCCCGGATCGACAAGTACGAAGACACCCTCCTGGCCACCCTGGCCCTCAATCCGGATGCACTCGCAGAAGCAGAGCAATTGGACCGTGAGCGTGCGGCGGGCCAGCTCCGGGGGCCGCTGCACGGGATCCCCGTGGCCCTCAAGGACAATATCCATACCACCAATATGCCCACAACCGGGGGCGCGCTTGCGTTCAAGGGGTACACGCCTCCCTATGAAGCCACGCTAGTAACCCAACTAAAAGAGGCCGGCGCCATCATTATCGCCAAGACCACACTCACCGAGTTGGCGAACTGGGTAGCAACCGGCATGCCCAACAACTACAACGCCGTGCGTGGATATGGCATGAATCCCTACGATCCGCGCCCGGATCCGCGAGAGGGGTTTAATGATGGCCGCGCGGTCATGGATACCGGTGGGTCAAGTTCTGGCATCGGCACGGCGGCAAACTTCTGGGCAGCCAGTGTGGGCACGGAAACCTCAGGCTCCATCCAGATTCCGGCCAACAATACCCGCCAGGCTGCAATCAAACCAACGGTCGGTCGCATCAGCCGTCACGGCATCATTCCTATCACGGCGGAGCAGGATACCGCCGGCCCCATGGCCAAATACGTGGCCGATGCGGCAGTGATGCTGGCAGCCATGGAAAGCACGGACGACAATGACCAGGCCACTGGCGTCTGCCCACCGCCCGCCGACGGCGATTACTCCTCCAATCTTCAGGCCGGCGCCTTGAAGGGCGCTCGCATTGGCATTCCACGAGCAGGCATCTATGAATCGGTGACACCGCCGGGTATGTCACAAGCAATTGGCGGACTCAGCGAAGCCGAGGCTTCGGTGATGAAGGGGGCGATTGAGGTGCTCAGGGCGCAGGGTGCGGTTATCGTTGATCCTGCTAACATTCCATCGATGCTCAGTGACGACCCGGACAACAATCAACTGCTATTCGGCAACTGCTATGACGTCGCCATGGGCAAAGGCGGTGACGACGACTGCTCGGTGATGCTCAAGTACGGGATGAAGCGAGACTTCAACCAGTGGCTAGACTCACTGGGAGACTCCGCCCCGCTGGAAAGCCTGACTGCGCTCAGGGAGTGGAACCTGGCCCATGAGAGTATCGGGGCGATCCGTTACGGACAGACACAGCTCGATATCTCTGACGAAATGGACGCTGAGGCCGACAAAGCCCGCTGGCGCGCTGATCGCGACAAGGATCTTCGCCTGGCACGCACGGAGGGTATCGACGCCGCGCTATCGGCACATGATCTTGACGCCCTGTTCGTGCCGTCCTGGCGTTCAGAGAATATCCTGAACAAAGCCGGCTACCCCGCCGTCATTGTTCCTTACAGTGAAGTGCCCAACGCGCCCGAACCGCCCCTGCCCGACGGCTTCGACGCCAGGCCCATGCCATTCGGCGTCTCTTTTATCGGGACACTGTGTGACGAAGCACGACTCATCGGGTTCGCTTACGCCTTTGAGCAGGCCACCCTGGGAAGAAAACCACCGACGGCCTTCCCATGATCACATCAGCCAGCCGGTACTGCCTGACGGCGGTGCTGCTACTTTTGGGCCCACTGGCAGCGGTGCCAGCGGTGTCGCAACCAGACCTGCAGGCCGCGCTGGACGCCGCCTACAGTTTCGCTGAGTCTGAAGACAGCGGGGAAACAGCGCAGTACATTCCCGCACTCGCAGACGCTGACCCAAACCCGTTTGCACTGGTCATCGTAACGGCTGACGGGCAGGTGTATCGCCGCGGCGAGACCAGGAAAGTGTTTCCCATCATGTCGGCAGCCAAGCCCTTCACGCTCGCACTGCTTCTGCAGCAGCGCGGTTCTGACTATGTCACCAAGAACATTGGTGTCGAGCCTACCGGCCTTCCCTTCAATGCCCTGAACGGTATCCAGCGAGGCCGCGGCAAGCCCATGAATCCCATGGTAAACGCCGGCGCCATTACCACTGTCAGCCATATCAACGTCAATGAGCCGGAACAGCGCTGGCCGCTAATACTCGATACATACGAACAGTTCGCCGGCGCCAAGCTTGAAGTCATGGGCGACGTGCTGAACTCGGTGTCCATCAGCAACTATCGCAATCGGGCGCTGGTAAACCTGTTGCAGAACGAGGGCTGGCTCTCGGCGGACCCTACCAGCACGCTGGACGCCTATAACAAGCAGAGCTGCGTGGCAGTGACGACGGAACAGCTCGCCACCATGGGCGCTACCTTGGCAAATGGTGGCGTTAATCCGCTCACAGACGCCAAGGTGCTCGATAGCTCACTCGTCGACGAGGTCTTGTCGGTTATGATGCTGAGCGGGTTTTACGATGAGTCCGGTGCCTGGGCATTCCGCGCGGGGCTGCCCGCCAAAAGTGGCGTAGGCGGTGGCATTGTGGCGATTGTACCGGGCAAGATGGCCATAGCAGGTTATTCCCCCAGGCTTTCCAGCGCCGGCAACAGCGTGCGCGCCCTGCTGGCAATCGAACATCTGTCTGAAGCGCTGAATCTCAGCCTGTTCAAGTAGCACCCCCTACCCGGGGCTGAATTTTTAACTGTTGTTGGAGATCCGCTATCAATGCGCTGGCTGTATTCCCTACTCGCCATGCTGATCGCGCTGGCTGGCTATACACTACTCATTTATACACCCACACAGGTGAAATACGCAGAACGATACCCCACCTCCCGAACTCCCGAAGAGGTATCGCTGGACTATCGGGATGTCACCATCACGGTGCCCGGCGAAAACCTGTCACTGGAAGCCTGGTACATCCCCACTACCCAGAAGCCCCGTGCGGCGTTCCTGTTTCTTCACGGGGGCAGCTCTAATCGGCACAGCGATTTTTTCGAGGCCATGGCGTTCTACCAGGCGTTGACGCGTAATGGCTATTCGGTGCTCACCATCGACCTTAGAAATCACGGCAACTCCGACAGCGACGGTGAAGGCATGAGTTTTGGTGTGCGGGAGTCTCGCGACGCGCTGGCCGCGCTGGCCTGGCTCCGAAGCGAGCTACCAGACTCAGCCCTGTTCATGATGGGAATATCCATGGGTGGGGCCACCGCCATTCACGCAGTGGCCAACGGCGCCTCACCAGACGGGCTAGTCCTGCTTGACCCGCTTCTGGATACCAACAGCACATTTACCCTTGGCATCTGGACGCAAACCGGCTGGCCTCCAGCACTATTTACCCCAGCAGCGTGGTCTGCCAAAACGTTCCATGGCTTCCCTGCCGGCGAGCGGGAGGCCAAAGCGCTAGCCGTTGAACTGTTGCTGCCGACTCTGCTGATACAGGACCCTGATGACCCGGTAACCCTGGCAAGCTATGCCCGAGAAGTTGCGGCCGCCAACCCGGCCATCCGTTACTGGCAGGCGCCATCGGTTGACAGCAACGACCCGCGTTTCGCCTGGAAGGGCCGATGGGGCAGCCACGTGGCCGCCTTCGCGGCGTTTCCAGACGAAACCATGGCAACCATCGACAGCTTTGTCGCAGACGTACTGGCGGGCAACCACTGACTAGGCCACACCGCACAAGTATTACCGTCAGCGCGTAGGCACATTCAGCGCGGCCAAATTGGCGATCATGTCCTCCGCGGAGCTCGCAGGTTTTACGGCTGTATCAATCTTGGCAATCTTCCCGGCCTTATCAATGTAGAACGTGTGTCGCTTGGCGAACCCCATTGTGTAGACGCCGTAGGCCTTGGCCACAGCGCCATCCGGATCGCTGAGCAGCGGAAAGTCTGCCTTGGTTTCTTCTGCAAACTCCCTGTTCTTTTCCACCGGGTCAGTGCTGGCCATGAAGTAGGTCACATCGTATTCCCGGATCTTGTCTCCGTTCTCGGCAAGCGACTTACATTCCACCGTACAGCCAGAAGTGAACGCACGGGGAAACCACGCGATGACCACCGCCTGCTTATCGCGAAAATCGGCCAGCGAATAGGTGTTGCCATCAGATCCCTGAAGCGAAAAATCGGGGGCGTCATCACCCACGGCTAGCCCTTCAGCCTGAGCGACAACCGCCATGCAGCTGAGTGCGGCCACGGCCAATGTTTGTCTAATCGTCATCTTGTGCCTCCTGGGGCGCTGTGAATGCTCAACACTGTTTTTACGGAGTTGTTACGCGGCAGATCACCGATTGGCTGTCTCTTAACAGTAAATCTAGTATGATCTGCACTCTCGTCAGGAAAGAACGAGCTATCAATCCGATAATCACGTGTAGGGGAACCCCATGAATGTAAGAACAACTCTTGCGATGGTGGCAGCTGCAATGCTCGCACTGTCCCTGAATGGCTGCAGCAAGGAAGATGTAGAGCAAGCGAAAACGAGTGCACAGGAAGCCGCTTCTGCGGTATCTGAGACTGCCAAGGATGCAGCCGAAGGCGCAGCTGAAATGGCTGAAGATGCTGCTGAAGCCACCGGCGAGGTCATGGCCGACGCTGGAGAAGCTGCCGCAGATGCTGCGGATGCAGCCGCAGAGATGGCAGATGACGCTGCCGAAGCGGCAGGTGAATTGGCTGACGACGCTGCCGAGGCGGCCTCCGACGCCGTCGATGCTGCGGGTGAAATGGCTGATGACGCTGCCGACGCCGCATCTGCGGCGATGGATTCAGCGACCGAAGCGGCCAGTGACGCTGCCGATGATGCCGCTACCGCTGCCGATGATGCCGCTACCGCTGCTGATGACGCCGCGTCAGACGCAGAGAAAGCCATGTCTGATATGGGTCAGGGCTAACGCTTTATGGCGGGCCCCTACGGGCCCGCCAACCTTTTCTTTCCCCGCGGTAATCCTTCACCACCTGTATACGAATCCGACACGTTTGGTTAATCTGGTTCTTATCGGCAACCAGGAGCCCGCACATGTCCAACCGCCCTGGCAGTCAGTGGCCGTTTCGATGGGAACTGCTGTTACGCTATCGCTTTATTGAAACTCTCGCTCTGTGGGAAGGTCGCCTGACCACCCGGCATCTTTGCGAAACCTTCGGAATTGGTCGCCAACAGGCCAGCAAGGACATCAACAATTACCTGCGAGAAGTGGGCCCGGAAAACCTGGTCTACGACAAGTACCTCAAGGGCTATAAGCCCACGCCAGAGTTCAACCCCAAAGTTACCCTGGGCCTCGCCGACGAATACCTCCACCTCATGGCGCGCAACAACGAGTTGATGAACGTCTTTGAGTCGCTATCGCTCAATGTCGCCAATGTCGAAGTACTTAACGTGCCCGTGCGAGATGTCTCACCGGAGATCCTTCGCCCCCTCATGCAGGCCGCCAGGCAGCAACGGCGACTGGAGGTAGATTATGTGTCGATCAACAACCCCGATCGCGAGGGGCGCATCATCGTGCCCCATACGCTTGTTTTCACCGGACTGCGCTGGCATGTTCGCGCCTGGTGCGAAAAAAACCAGTCCTACCGCGACTTCGTGCTGAGCCGATTTCGAGACGCGCCGGAAATCATGGACAACTCCGAGCACGGTGCCAGCGCAGATACCGACTGGAATACCTACGTTACCATCAGGATTGTGCCTCACCCCCACCTGAATCGGGACCAGCAAGCCGTGGTGGAAGGCGACTACGGCATGGAGAGCGGTGAACTGGCTATTCGCACGCGGGCCAGACTGGTGCCATACGCCCTAAAGTTGCTGCACATTGACCCCGATGAGGTGCTGGACGACCCCAAGGCACAGCAAATCGTGGTTCAGAACCGTGACGAACTTCGGCCCTGGCTATTTGGATAAACGCCCATGAGTGAGCACGACGAAGATCAACACAACGCCTATGAAGAAGCGTACTCAGAATCGGGCTTTCGCGACAAGCTGACGCGATTCGCAAAAACCGCCGGTAAGGAAGTTGTGGAAAAGGCGCTATGGCTGTATTACGCACTGCAGGAGGAAAAAGCGCCTGCCTGGGCAAAAGCTACGATTGTTGGCGCGCTGGGCTACTTCATTACCCCACTTGACGCGATCGTCGACCTGACCCCGGGTATCGGCTATGCCGACGACCTGGGTGTACTCGCACTGGCGGTCGCAGCCGTGGCGGCCTACATCAACGAGGACGTGCGAGCAAAAGCACGCGAGCGCATGTCTCAGTGGTTCGGCGAAGAAAGCGAGGAGGAATCCGACAGCACTCCGGCCCCACCGGACACCTCATCCGACCCTTGAGCTCTCGTGTTACAGGGCCGGACTTTCGCGCGGGACTGTGGCGCCTGGCAGACCCGAAAATATCCCTGGCCTCTTTCGCAGGCATGTGGGTAGCCGCGTGCTTTGCCGCCAAGGATTCAGCACTGCAATGGCAATGGCTAGCGCTGACCGTTGCCGGAGTATTTTTCGTCGAAGTCGCCAAGAACGCGTCTGGTGAGATTGTCGACTTTGACAGCGGCACCGATGTCGGCGTGCGAGAATCCGAGCGATCGCCGTTCTCCGGCGGAAAACGCGTCCTGATCGATGGCCTGCTTTCACGCGAACAGACCTGGGGCATCGCGGCGACGTTCTATCTGCTGGCCATCGCATCGGGTCTTGTTATCGCGGGCCTGCACGACTCCCGTGTACTGGTTTTCGGAATACCCGGGCTGGCTCTGGCCTGGTACTACCATGGCGGCAGCGTGAAACTCGCATACCGGGGTTTGGGAGAACTAGCTGTCGCCATCGCCTACGGGCCACTCATTGTACTGGGCACCTACTTCGTACAGACCGGGCAGCTCAGCGCACCTCTTGTCCACTTATCCTGCATCCTGGGCCTATTGGTTGCGGCTTTCCTCTGGATCAATGAATTTCCCGATTACCGTGCGGATAAGTCGGCGGGCAAGAACAATCTGGTGGTCAGGCTGGGCACCAGGGCTGCGACCCTGGGTTATGTGACCATGCTGGCAACCGCCTACGCCTGGTTTGCCCTGATACTACTCAGCAGCAGCGGCTTGAGCAGCGCATGGCCGGGCCTGCTGGGGCTACCTGCCGCGCTGTTTTCAGCGCATCGCCTTACCCATTACTCAGGTGATATCACCGCACTGGTCCCTGCCCAGGCATCGACTCTGGCAAGCTTTTGCCTGTTTGCCTTCGGTGTCGGCCTCGGCTACCTGCTGCTCAGCTAGTCACCCGACGGCTTTAACTTGTCGAACACATCAATGGGCACGGGAAACACCACCGTGGAGTTCTTGTCGCCGGCGATTTCCACCAGAGTCTGGAGGTATCGGAGCTGGATCGCCTGATCCTGATGGGACAGCACCTGCGCAGCCTCAGCCAGCTTCTCAGCTGCTTCTGATTCGCCCACCGCATGAATCACTTTGGCGCGGCGCTCCCTTTCCGCCTCCGCCTGCTTCGCAATAGCCCGCACCATCGTTTCATTCAGGTCGACATGCTTGATCTCAACGTTGGCCACCTTGATTCCCCAGGCCGCAGTCTGTTTGTCGAGGATGGACTGTATGTCGGCATTGAGTGTTTCCCGCTCTGCCAGCATGTCGTCCAGTTCATGCTGGCCAAGCACCGATCGGAGAGTTGTCTGTGAAAGCTGGCTGGTTGCTTCCAGGAAGTTCTCCACCTGGATAATGGCTTTTTCCGGGTCGATCACCCGGAAATAAATCACCGCATTCACCTGTACCGATACGTTGTCGCGGGAGATCACATCCTGTGTAGGCACATCCATGACAATCGTGCGCAGATCTACGCGCACCATCTGCTGCAGCACGGGGATCACAATGATCAAACCCGGACCCTTCACTTTGTAGAAACGCCCAAGCATAAAGATGACGCCACGTTCGTATTCCCTGAGTACACGGAAAAGCGTGACCGCCAGGCCAATGAGGAGAAACAGAACTACGCCACCGAAATAGCTAACATCGAACATCATCGTGTCCCCTGTTGTTTGTGAACCTTGAGTACGAGCCCGTCTAAATCGTCAACAATCACTTGATCTGACAGGGCCAGCGGTGTGTCGCAACTGGCCTCCCACAGCTCTCCGTCTAATCGCACCCGGGCAATGCCGGCGTCCATCGATTCAACTTCCCCGATAGCGCCGATCAAGTGCTCAACGCCCGAGACCAGGGCCGCTCGGCGTGCGCGCATGATCAGTCCCAGAGCGACAACCAGCACGGCAACGCTGAACAAGGCGAAGGCCGCTATCATCGGCATCGCTATCTGGTAGCCAGGCAATTCGGTGTCCATCAACATGATGGACCCGACGACGAACGCAACAACACCACCCAACCCCAACACTCCGAAGCTAGGGGCGAATGCCTCTGCGGTCATGAGCGCGATCCCGAGCAGGATTAAGCCCAGGCCTGCATAACTGATAGGCAGCACCTGGAAAGCGTACATTGCAAGCAGCAGACTGACTGCGCCAACAATACCCGGCAATCCTACTCCCGGGTTGTAGAACTCGATAATGAGCCCATAGATGCCGATCAACATGAGCACATAGGCCATGTTGGGGTTGGTAATAATCGCGAGAAATTCACTGCGCCAGTCAACCGGATGCTCGTAAACGACCGCTGACTTGGTCGCCAGAATTTGGGGCACGCCGTCGATAGACACTTCGAGTCCATCCAGTTGCTCGAGCAGTTGCTCTCTGGAGGTCGCCACCAGGTCTACAACTCCGGCCGCAAGTGCGTCCTCGGCAGACAGGCTGGCGCCTTCACGCACCGCCCGCTCCGCCCATTGCTGGTTGCGCTGCCGAAGCTGGGCCAGGCTCTGCAGGTAAGCCACCGAATCGTTAATTATCTTTCGCTCCATCGCGGTGCCCGCAGCCGGAGCACGAGCGGCGTTAGGATCGAGCGTTGCCGGCGTTGGCAAACCGGGACCCCCGATCTGAACGGGCGTGGCAGCGCCGAGATTGGTTCCTGGCGCCATCGCGGCAACGTGTGTGGCATACAGCAGGTAGGTGCCTGCACTGGCGGCACGCGCACCGCTGGGCGCAACATACCCCACCACCGGTACCGGCGATGCCAGCACCGACTTGATCATTTCGCGCATGGACTGGTCGAGTCCGCCCGGAGTATCTATGCGCAACAGAACCAGCTCTGAGTTCGCCTCAATGGCGGCTTCAAGGCCACGAATCATGTGATCGGCGGTGGCAGGGCCAATCGGGCCTGCCACATCAATCTGCCAGATATCGGCGGCGGCCTTCTGCGACGCCAGTGCCATGGCGACAAGAAAAAACAGTGTTGGAATACGCACGTTCATGCTTTGAGTATAGGCTACCGACGTTCAACTGCTCGGGATAGGCGCCTACTGCGCCTCAGGCCTGATGACGCGGAGTTCACCGTCGAGGTGGACATCGCGCTGGGGGAAACTGATAGTCACGCCGTGTTCGCGGAATAATCTGTCGATACGAAACCGCAGGTCGCTGCGTATTAACCGTAGTCCTCTCTCCGCTGTTGAATAGACCCATACATTGAGCTCAAAGGTTAAGGCGCTCTCGCCAAAGTCATCAAAGATGACCATACGCTCGGGTTGTTCCAGCACATCCGGATTCTCATCCGCTGCCTGCTCCAGGAGTTTCTTGACCAATTGGACGTCAGAACCATAAGCAACCCCCACCACGATGGCTGTTCTCACGAGCTTGTCCATCAAAGTCCAGTTGGTCACCGTGTTTTCCAGCAGGTAGCTATTGGGGATCAGCAGATGAACACCATCGACCCGACGTATCCGGGTAGAACGTGTATTGATTGCCTCTACGGTTCCGCGAACCTCCCCCATTTCAAGGAAGTCACCTATCTTGATGGGGCGCTCCCACATCAGGATCCAGCCGCTGATGAAGTTATTGATGATGTTCTGAGCGCCAAAGCCAACACCAATAGCCACGGCCCCAGACACAAACGCAAACGCGCCCAGCGGCACGCTGAGCAGGTCCAGCACGATGAAGGCGAGTACGACAAAGCCAATAATCAGCCAGGCTCGGCTCACCACCTGGATCAGGTTGGGATCAACCTCCCTACCCTCCATGCGCGCGGCGACAAAACGGCCCGACCAGATCAGCAGCCCGCAGCCGATGACGACAACAGCGATCACTTCCAGGATTTGCGCAGGCGTAATGGACGCATCGCCCAGGCTGATGAGCGGTGAGGTCAAGAAGCCTTCAAGATTCTCCACTTGATCATTACCTCTGAGTTACACTGCCAGCAAAGGGCCGGCGAGCCCAGACGGGATAATAGCGATGATCACAGCCCGACTGCTAGTAGAGAATCATCTGGAAACCGGCGATGAAACGCTGATCACCAAATGGCTCGAGACGCCAGATTCCTTCCTATGGATAGACATGGAAGCCGAAATTTCACCCGCTCACCACGCGCTGCTTCAGGGACTTGGCTGCGACCCAGCAGCTATCGATACCGCCAATCGCGAACGTCACCCACCAAAAGTGGAGGAATTCGAGCAGACCACCCTGCTGCTCATACGGGATTTTGACTCGCTCGACGAAGAGCTCACCCTGGCCTCACAACAACTCGCCTTGTTCATCGGGGAACGTCTGTTGATCACCATCCACCGGGAGCACTCAGCCATTGTCCGCAGCTTTCTGGACCGCCTAAAAGAGGCTCCCGAACACCTCGCTCACCCCGGCGCACTGGCTCTGGAGATTATGCACACTGCCTCAGGTCGCTATTTGGGTGCCGTCCTGGCCTTTGAAGACCGCCTGGAAGTTTTTGAGGATGCCTTGCTGGTCGGTAGCGCTGAAAACGCGATGAAAAAGCTTGTGGCCTATCGGTCACGATTACGCATACTCAGAAGGGTCTTTAACTATGACAAATCCCTGGCGACGGAAATAGTCGAAGGTGCCAGTCGTCATCTCGGCCGCGGTACCGACGAGGAGAACACCAACTATCGACAACAGCGTGCACTGTACGAGCGCTGCGAACGCGTCTACTCACTGTGCGCCATGTACTACGAAATTTGCGGCGATCTTGTTGAGGGGCACATATCATTGAGCTCCCACCGACTGAACAGCACAATGAAGATCCTGACAATCATCACGGCTGTTTTCGTACCCCTGAGCTTCCTTGCGGGCCTCTACGGAATGAACTTCGCTTACATGCCGGAACTTGCAAACCCTTATGGCTACTTCATCGTACTGGGCGTTATGGCAAGCATCGCCGCGGGCATGCTGGTCTTGTTCCGGCGAATTCGATGGCTATGATTGACCGACCGGTTCGCCAACTACACCTTCCCTGATGCCTCAATCATACGATAGGCGTCGAGACAATAACCGCACAGATCGCGGCGAGGACAATGGCTAGCTCAACCACTGCCCGCTGCCTCAGCGGCATACAAGCTTGGGAGAAATTCTGACAGTATCGTCATCTCTTCGTGGCAGTGAACCAACAAGGCTCGACCGAAGGTTTCAGTCGCCAAGAATCGGCGAGCGGTCGCTAAGTTGCCAATTGTCTCCGCCACGCGATTGCCCGATCGAGATTCGACGTAGCCTAACCAGAAGCGGCTGTGTAGCTCACAACCCCAATCGGTTGGCACTGCAAAGTGCACCATCCGACCCACATCGATGGGGTGCTCCAATAATCCCGTCTTGGCGCAGATCGCGAGAGCGCTCGCATCTTTGGCCAGGGCGCCGCCAAAAAAACTGGTCTGGGGCAGGAACGAGATTCGCAACTTGTGTAACTTGCCACCAACATACTCGTGCACGAGATGTTTGGCGTTGACATGTGTGCCCGGGGATTTATCTGCCCAGTCCATCCATACGTGATCACGCGGATGCCATCGTCGGTAGTGCTCCGTAGTATTCAGGTATTCACCGAACCACCAGCCCAGCATTTTGGGTGACACACCGGGCATGCGCGTCAGAGCAGCGACATGCAAAATGCCGTCATCAAAACGCTCTACCCCGCTGGTATAGGGAAGCCGCTCGGGGGACAACAATTCAGTCACGTTATCGAACTTCATGGTTATTCCAATCCGGTTTATGCATCAGCAATCACTTCAGGTTCATCTCGCTCGCGGCAAAGGCTCAAGAAAACCGCTACGGAAATACCGCTGGCCGCAAAAATCAGACACATAATCATGATCTGGTAGCGCGCCGCTACTAACGGGGACACTCCAGAAAGAATCTGACCTGTCATCATCCCCGGCAGCGATACCAGGCCGACCGCGAACAACGAATTTACCACCGGAATCATAGCCGCTTGAAAAGCCGTGCCACGCGCATGCTCCCAGCCGACTCCATGATCTAGCTCAGCATACAGTCTCTCAGCGCTCAGGCTAATAGCAGTCATGGCGTTGGCAAAGGCCATACCGGCGAGTGGAATCATGTAACGTGGCAAAAACCAGGGGTCGAGAGCCAGCACCAGCTGGGTCACAACTGCCAGCGTCAATCCCCCTCCCAGTAAGACCCCAGCGCTAGCGGCCCACATCAGTCGCCAGCGCTGCTCCGGTACTGTTCGCAAGGCGATCCACGCTGAAGCACTCGCCATAATGAGCAGCACGATGGCTATCAGTGCGCCATTGCTGGCACCAAAAATCCAGGAGAGTACGTAACCTATGGCGAGAAGCTGAAGCAACATTCGCCCCAGTGCATAAGCCGCGTTCTTTACATTCATTGACCAACGCCACAGGATTATCAACGTCACCAGCGCTGGCACAAGAGCCACCGAAAGCTGAATCAAATCCAGCGTGATAACAGGATCGTTCATGCCGCCCCCAAACCCCAACCGGGCATCAAGTATTAAAATCTAGTGTAGGCCACATCCAGCCAACACCACGCATTGGCAGCGACCACCCTTCGTCATTTACAATGCTAGCCGGACAATTCACTTTGGATAGAACACATGAAGTTTACACTGCCCCTCGTCTTACTCTCTCTGCTGTTAGCAGGCATTTCTTTCGCTGACACACTTGAACTGGCTGATGGGACGTTGCTGGAAGGCGACTTCGTTGGCAGCAGCAACGGCATAATCATGTTCAATACGGGCGATGGCATCGAAGCCTTTACCGAGGAACAGGTAGTCGGTCTTTACCTGAGCGCAGGGGTGGCTAACGCTCAGCAGCAGCGTACTGACGTCCCGTCCATGCTCACTGTTCCGGCAGGTACGCGACTGGTGATACGAATGGCCGACTCCATTGACACCCGGCGCCACGGCGCGGGTCACCGCTTCCGGGGCCAACTGGAATCTGCACTGGCCGTTAACGGCACCACGGTGGTGCCACGCGGAACCTTCGTTCATGGTCGGATAGCGCAATCGAAGCAATCTGCTCGCATCGCGGGTTCTTCAGAAATGGTGATTGAGTTCACCGACATCATGATCGATGACCAACTGTACGAGATCACCACCATGGGGCTCGAGGCCAAAACCAAGAATGAAGCCGGTAGGACCGCAGGACGCACTGCCCGAGCGGCCGCAGTGGGCGGATTGATCAGCGGTAGCTCAGGCGCGCGAAAGGGTGCCAAGGTCGGCGTTGGCGCTTCGATACTCACCAGTGGCGCCAGTATCAATGTTCCCGCCGGCACCATTCTAGAGACTTCGTTAGGTGCGCCACTCGAGCTACCGCAATAGAGCATTAAGTCGGGTTAGCTTCGGCTTTAAGGAATATTTATATCTTATTGTTTTAAATGACCTTTAAGGCCGAATCGCTAGGTAGATTTACCCGCACTCTCAGCAGCCTCGATGCTGGGCCTGACGCCACCAATCCTTACACGGACCCCAGGCTAAGACACAATCTGGAGCGCTATATGGATGCGGTGGCGATGCGGCCGGGGAATCGCTTACTGCTGGTGGGTGAGGCCCTGGGCTACCGAGGTGGTTTGCACACAGGCATTCCATTCACCAGCACGCGATTGCTTCGCACTGCACCGCATCGATTTCTACAAGCCCTAAAGCCAACGCTGGATTTACGCGGCGACGAAACCGAGTCCACGGCAGCTTCACTCTGGCAATTTCTGGCCCGGCGAACTCGCATTCCACTGTGCTGGAATGCCTTTCCCTTTCACCCGCACCAGCGGGGCAATCCCGCGAGCAACCGCGCGCCCAGCGCCTGTGAACTCGCCATTGGGCGCGATATCTTGATGGTACTTATCGAGTCATACCATCCGGATCACATCATCGCTGTAGGGAACGCCGCTCACCGCGCAGTCATTGGTATTCCGGCCGGCGCGAGAGTTTCTCGAGTGCGCCATCCCTCCTATGGCGGCAAGCGCGAGTTCATGACCGGCATGGCGCAAGCATATCGTCGGTGAGCGTCATCACGCGCGATCACCCAGCCCCAGTACCATCGCTGCGGCAACCAGGGCCCAAAGCAATTCGCCCGCCCAGGCGCCAATCAGGAACAAGCCAACCGTGGCTCCGGCCACTTTCAGGAGCTTTCGGGCCGCCTGAGGCAGTGGCGCGGGGCTCACTGTCGCTGCAGGCGTATGCCTGTGAATCAGTATCATGGTGGTCTCCGTCTTCGTCAGAGACTCCATGTTCAGTGGCACGGCGCAGCGGCGCCATCTGTCTATTTTTCGATGGGTTCGAAAAAGCGACAGGTCAACCGGGAGCAATCAGGGCCCTGCAAGCTCCCGCAGTATGATGCTCCAGTGATCGAGAGCGCCGTAGAACGCGGCGATAGGCACCCGCTCGTTCAGCCCATGGGCAAACATTTCATTGGGATTCATGAAGATGCTGCCGACGCCCCACGTGGGTATACCTGCCTTGCGAAAATGCATGCCATCAGTGCCGCCCGACGACATATACCCGATCATGGGTAAATCCGGATAGCGCCCATGAATTGCCTTGCCCACGGCTGATAGTACGTCCTGGCGCAGCTCAGAGATCGGGCTTTCAGTGGGTACCTCGAGCAGTTTGAACTCCGCCCCCTCATTGCCCACCACACGCTTCAGCTCCTGCTCGATGTCGGCAACTTTGACGCCCGGAAAAATCCGGCAGTTAACCGTCACGGTGGCCGACTGCGGCAGCGCATTTTCCGCATGCCCGGCGTCCAACATCGTGGTCACGCAGGTTGTGCGTGTGCTCCCGATATAAGACGGCTCTTCAGCCAGACGCTCGGCAGCGTGCTCATCTTGCGGGTTGTACGCAAATTGCACCATAGTGTCGCCGAGCTCACCGCCCATCTGCTCTCCCACCGCCTGAAAATAGGCCAGGGTCATCTCACTCCAGCGCACCGGAAACTGATGGGCCTGAATCGCCTTGATCACGTCTGCCAGTTCATAGATGGCATTATCCTTGCGCGGTCGGGAGCTGTGCCCGCCCGGATTCCTGACAGTGATCTCCCAGGTGGCATAGGTTTTTTCTGCGGCCTGGATGTTGTAGCTCAGCGCCCGCCCGCTGGGGTCCAGGCTGCCGCCACCGGCGTCAGAATTGAGTGCATACTCCGCCTCACCAAGCTCTGGCATGTCATAGGCCATCATGCGGGTTGTGGTCATGCCGCTTTCCTCGTCACCCGAAAAGGCCAGCACGAGATCGCGGTTGGGCACAAAGCCTTCCTTCTTCAGCCGTACAAAGGTGGAGGTTAGCTGCGCCACACCAAACTTATTATCGATGGTCCCTCGAGCGTAAAAGTTCGCGTCGTCCTGGGTGAGCGAAAACGGTGGACGCTCCCAGTCATCCTCCAGTGCCTCTACAACATCCATATGGCCCAGCAGTAAGATAGGTTTCTTACCGGAGGACCCATCACCGCGATAGCGCGCCACCAGGCTGGCAAAATCGCCTTTGGGGATCACCTGAACATCCTCTTTGGGAAACCCCGCTGCCGTGAGCTGCTGTGCCAGGTAGTTCGCCACTCTTAGCGTATTGCCCTTGGTCTTGGACGTATCCACCTCGACGATATTGCGGTAAATATCCAGGGTTCTCTGAGCATGCTCGGTCGTAATAATGTCATTGGCCATAGTCGGTGAGGCCAGACCAAGCAATAGCGCTAATCGCAGAAACTGCATCAAAGGCTCTCCTTTACGAAAACCGGCAGTGTATCGGCTCGTTGCCCGCTGGTCACATTTGGGTTCGTCCTTGGCTAGGCAGGGAGGACGGAGTCGTCTATAAATAGTTTGTTATGACGGAGATCCGATATGCGACGAATTGAACTTGCCGACGCAGGCTTCCTGCTCGCGGAGAAGCGCGAAACCCCCATGCATGTGGGTGGCATTAACCTCTTCTCGCTACCCAATGGCGTCAATGAAAAAGAATTCCTGAGGGATGTGATGACGGTATTACGCAGCGCCGAAGACTATCGCAAACCATTCGGTGAATTTGTGAAGTCGGCGCCGCTAGGCCTCTACTGGGAAACGGATGACAACCTGGACCTGGACTACCACATACGTCACTCAGCACTCCCGAAACCTGGCCGCTACCGGGAGCTGTTCATCCTCGCCTCTCGCCTGCACAGCACCCTTCTGGACCGTAACCGTCCGCTGTGGGAGATTCACCTTATTGAGGGTCTGCAGAATCGGCAGTTCGCGGTATACAACAAAATGCATCACGCAGCGATCGATGGCGTCGGTGCCATGCACCTTACCCGCGGGATGTGCACGACAACGCCGAAAGGGCGCGTCAACCACTCACCGCTGTCCCTGGCTGCCTACGAGGAGTACAAGCGCGAGAAGTACGGTAACTCACCTCGTCGCATCCAGCCCAAAGACCGGGAACTGCGCAACGTGCTCGAGGCCATCAAGCAGCAATATGACTCCAGCGTAAACCTGGTTGGTGCGATGCGCCGATTTGGCGGCGCTTTCTTTGGTCGTTCGGGAAACCTGGCAGTGCCCTGGCACAACGTACCCAAGACCTCCATCAATACCCGCGTCAGCGGTGCCAGGCGGTTTGTGGCCCAGTCCTGGGAATTCGATCGCGTGAAGGCCGTTTGCAAGGCCATTGACGGAACACTAAACGACGTGGTGCTCGCCATGTGCGCGGGTGCGCTGCGCAAATATTTGATCGTCCGTGACGAACTACCCAAGCATTCGCTAAAAGCCATGGCGCCGGTGTCCTTGCGCGAGGAAGGCGATCTGGAGTCTGCGAACGCCGTTGGTTTTATCACCGCAGATCTGGCCACCAATATCCATGATCCAGAAAAACGCATTCGAGCGATTCAACAATCGATGAAAGCTGGGAAGGAGCTCCTGAGTGGGCTCACCCCACGGGAAGGGGCGCTGTTCATGCAATTGACCCAGCTTCCCGCGGTGCTCACCTCCGTATTGGGGCTGGCCGCTACCTTCCCTGCCTTTAGCACCGTTATTTCAAACGTACCGGGTCCGCGCGAACAGCTCTACTGGAACGGCGCAAGGCTCGACGGCATCTACCCTGCCTCCATCGTGTTTGATGGCTTTGCCATGAACATTACGCTGGTGAGTTACCACAAGAGTCTGGACTTCGGAATTGTCGCCTGCAGGCGCTCCCTGCCCCAGATTCAACGAATTATTGACTACCTCGAAGAGTCACTGCAGGAGCTTGAGATAGCGGCAGGCCTGCGAGGCGCTGCCACCAGGAAGAAACGCGCTCCGGCGAAAGCCAAAAAAGCCACGGCACGCAAGAAAACGGCAACCAAGGCTCGCGCCAAGACCAAAGCCCCGCCCAAGCGCAAAACCGCATCGCCCAGCAAAGGCAGCACCAGCAAGGGCCCCGCAGCGAAAAAAGCCAGCGCAAAAAAAGCAAAGGCAAAAAAAGCGGTAAAGCCCAAGTTGGCGCGCTAAAGGTCAGGGGGCGGCAGCAGCAAACGTATCGCAGCTCTCCAGGCGGCCGCTCTCAAACCCCCTGGTGAACCATTCAACCCTCTGGGCGGATGAGCCGTGGGTGAAGCTGTCGGGCACTACACTCGCGCCTGCTTCGCGCTGTAACCGGTCATCTCCAATCGCGCTGGCGGCGGCCAGCGCCTCTGCCAGGTCATCCGGATCCAGCATCTGCCGGTCGACGTTGGCATAGTGTCCCCAGAGTCCGGCGAAACAATCTGCCTGCAGTTCCTGCCGAACCGACAAGGCATTCACCTCAGCCTCGGGTCGCCCCCTACTCTGGCGCCGAACTTCTTCGCTGATACCCAGCAGAGTCTGCACATGGTGCCCAACCTCGTGGGCGATCACGTAGGCCTGCGCGAAGTCCCCGGGCGCACCGTGTCGATTCGCAAGGTCGTCAAAGAACGAGAAATCCAGGTACAGTTGCTGATCTGCGGGGCAATAGAATGGGCCCACAGCCGAGGAAGCCATGCCACAGGCGGAGTTCACGCGCCCGGTAAACAACACCAGGGTCGGCTCACGGTATTGGCCGCCGCGCTCACTGAACAGCTGCCCCCATGTTTGCTCGGTATCGCCCAGGATGACCGCTGCGAACTCGGCCAGTTCCCGCTCCTGTGGTGTTGCCTGATACTCCGCTGAGCCCGGCGATCCGCCACCCAAAAGCAGCGGCAACAGGTCAATGCCCAGCAATCGACTGCCGAAGAAAATGGCGATTCCACCGATCAAAAGGACCCGGCCCACCTTGGTGCGGACCAGGGCGGGCAGCAGCCGCAGGACCATGGGTGCGGCGCCAGCCGAGGCGTAGCTGGCACTCTGTCCGCGACGGTCTTCGACGTTGGTGCTTTGACGGCGTCCTTTCCAGCGCATGGATTGTTGTTCCCGATAGATTTCCACAACAGTAGCAGCGACTCGGCAGGACGCAAACTGCTGGAAAAACCACGCTTCTCGCCCTAGGCTAGGTACCTTTCTTCAGACCGGAACGAATCGAATGAGCGACGGCATCCTGATCGGCGGCAGCGACGCAGGCCAGATATTCCTCAACCCCAAGTATGCCAACCGACACGGCCTGATCGCAGGCGCCACCGGCACAGGCAAAACGGTCACTCTCCAATGCCTGGCTGAGGGCTTCTCTGACATCGGCGTGCCCGTCTTCATGGCCGACGTAAAGGGCGATCTTTCCGGTGTGAGCCAACCGGGCAAACCCCACCCCAAGGTCGACGAACGCGTGAACAGCATAGGCATCACTGACTATGCCCAGCGAGCCTACCCCGTCGCGTTTTGGGACCTGTTTGGCAAGAAAGGCACACCGGTGCGCTCTACGGTCTCCGAGATGGGGCCACAGCTTCTGTCCCGATTGCTGGACTTGAATGAGACGCAGGAGAGCGTTGTCACCCTGGTGTTCGAGTTTGCTGACAATGAAGGCTTGCTGCTGGTAGACCTTGCCGACCTGCGCACCACGCTGGAATACCTGGGCGAGAACTCCAAGGAAATGGGCGCGGGGTATGGCGTTTCAAAGGCGTCTATCAATGCCATTCTGAGGCGGCTATTGATGCTGGAGCGCGAGGGCGGACGCAAGTTTTTTGGCGAGCCGGCCCTGCAGCTCGAAGACTTCATGCAGACCGAGCGCGACGGTCGCGGTGTTATCAACGTGCTTGCCGCTGACACCCTGATACAAACGCCTCGCGTCTACGCCACCTTTCTGCTGTGGTTACTTTCGGAAATGTTCGAGAACCTGCCTGAGCTTGGCGATCCTGAGAAACCGGTGTTGGTGTTCTTTTTCGACGAAGCGCACCTGCTATTCAGAGACGCACCCAAGGCGCTTCTGGAAAAGATCGAACAGGTGGTCAGGCTGATACGCTCCAAGGGCGTTGGCGTGTACTTCATCTCGCAGAGTCCTGCGGATATTCCGGATTCGGTGCTGGGGCAGCTCGGCAACAGGGTGCAGCATGCGCTGCGGGCCTACACGCCCAAAGAGCAGAAAGCGGTGCGCGTGGCAGCACAGTCATTTCGAGCCAATCCCAAACTGGATACGGCAACTGCCATCACCGAAATGGGCGTGGGCGAAGCGTTAGTTTCTACGCTTCAGAACAAGGGCGTACCCAGCGTTGTTCAGAAGACACTGATTCGTCCGCCGCATTCCCGTATGGGCAAGGCGACCATGGCTGAGCGCAAGGCAGTTCTGGATCGCGATCCCAATATGCGACTCTATGGCAAAACCCAGGATCCCCGTTCAGCCCACGAAATTCTGGCCGAACGCACCGCGGAAAAGCTCAAAGCGATGGAAGAGGCAGAACTGGAGAAGCGCGCAGCAAAAGCCAGCGGCAAAAAGAAGAGCAGCAGGTCGCGACAAAGCTCGGGAGAGGCCTTCATTACCAGCATGGCTCGCAGTCTGGGATCCGCAGCGGGCAGCAGCGTCGGTCGCAAACTTTTCCGGGGGCTGCTGGGTTCGCTCTTGAAATAGCGCCAGTCTGCTAGCCTGCTGAGGCTCGCACTTTCGCCGACAGTTGCACGACAGCAAGCACCAGGCCGCCTGCAACCAGGCCGATCACCAGGCCTACAAGGGTTGGCGTAATGCCTGACAACAGGGGGCCAACACTACCTGCGCCAGCGGCTGCTACGGCCCAACTCTCTGAAAGGTGATGCAGCGGCGGGATAGCGTGCAGCAAGATACCGCCGCCAACCATGAACATGGCCGCTGTGCCGACGATACCCAAAGCCTTCATCAACCAGGGAGCGAAAGCCAGCAAACGCGCGCCCAGCCAGTGACGGAAAGCCGTCCAGGCGCCCTCCCCCTCTACCTGCGTAAGATAGAGACCGGCATCATCCAGTTTAACGATGCCGGCAACGAGCCCGTAGACACCGACGGTCATAATCAAACCGATGCCGGCAAGCACCCCGATCTGGGTGACAAACGACACGTCGGCAACAATGCCCAAGGTGATAACGATGATTTCTGCGGACAGGATGAAGTCGGTCCTGATAGCGCCGCTGATTTTTTTCCGCTCCAGCTCCACCGGGTCAACCGCGGGGTCAGCTAACTGCCGCACCAGCTCTCCATGCTTCTGTTCATCTTCTTCAGCGGAGTGAAGAAAGCTGTGGGCCACCTTTTCAAAGCCCTCGTAACAGAGAAACAAACCGCCGGCCACCAGTAGCGGCGTAATCAACCACTCTGCAACCACAGAGATCAACAGCGCCGCGGGCACCAGGATGCATTTGTTCTTGAAAGAGCCTTTGGCGACTGCCCACACCACCGGTAGCTCTCGATCTGCCCGTACGCCGGTGACCTTCTCTGCATTGACAGCCAGGTCATCGCCCAGCACGCCGGCAGTCTTCTTCGCCGCCACTTTGGTCATGACGGACACATCGTCGAGAATAGCGGCGATGTCGTCGAGTAATACCAGCAAACTGGCTCCAGCCATCGGTGGCGTTCTCCGTTGAGACAAGTTCAGCGAGAGTGTGACACAGCCGCTGGCAGCTGTCCTGATGGGAGGTCGCTGTCCGGAAACCTCACCATCCATCCCAACCTGCTTTGAGGATCATCGTAGTGGCCGCCAGGCCGGCAGCTTCTATACTTCAGGTTTTAACCGGAACGTACCAAGCGGGAGAATGGCCAATGAGCGTGGAATCGGTGGTTACCGACACTGGGCAGTTCATGTATGACAACTTTCATTTTTCGCAGGCCACAAAGTGCAACGGCCTGTTGTTCTGCTCCGGCATTATTGGCACTGATGAGGCAGGCCAGGTTCCCGACGACATCAAAGAAGAGTTTCGAAATGCCTGGCGCGGTGTCGAGCACCTGCTCAGCGCCTGTGGCATCGGCTTTGGTGACATTGTCGATTGCACCACGTATCACGTTGGGCTGCAGGCACATATTGGCGACTTTATGGCGGTGCGGGACCAGTTCCTGTCAGAGCCCTGGCCAGCCTGGACAGCCATCGGAATCTCGGAGCTCGCCATTCCCGGCGCACACGTAGAGATAAAGATCACCGCAAAGCTAACGGACTAAAAAACAGGCGTAACGCGCCGCTCGCCACCTGCGCAGGAGTATGACTATGATCAGCGCACCTGAATCCTTCACCATTACCCCACTGGCGGGTTCGTTTGGCGCCGTCATTTCAGGCCTGCGCCTGAGCGAACTCAACACCCAGGAATTCGACCGTCTGTACCAAACCTGGCTGACCTATGCGCTGTTGGTCGTTCCCGGCCAGCATCTTTCTGACGAAGAACAAATAGGTTTCGCCAGTCGCTTCGGCAAGCTCGTGGAAGGCCTGGAAGCCGCCGAGATCAGTAATGTGAAGCCCGACGGCTCTCTGCGCGACGCACCAGACGACGACATGATGAAAATCATTCGCGGCAACATGCACTGGCACCAGGACAACACTTACATGCCACTGCAAGCCAAGGGGGCCGTGTTCAGCGCCAGGGTCGTACCGGCGGCGCAGGGTGATACGGCCTTTGCGGACATGCGCGCTGCATGGGCTGCGCTAGATGAGCCAATGCAGCAAACGCTCTCCACAT
>Ga0213866_10000946_pt1 | contig 22369 bp, 8 predicted proteins | sample PICome_11_FD_160079 | JGI IMG/M metagenome (GOLD analysis project Ga0213866, IMG submission 160079) | Coastal seawater microbial communities near Pivers Island, North Carolina, United States - PICO284 | ecosystem: Environmental > Aquatic > Marine > Coastal | place: USA: North Carolina...
TTTACAAACAACACGAAGTACAACTGAGCATTGGAGAAATTTTCAATCATGCAACTCTTAAAGGGCAAGCTTCATTAATTGCAGGTTCAAAAGAAGAAGCATACAGCGCCATAGAAAAAGTAACGGAGCAAGACGATTATGCACTTTCACACGCCCAACGAAGATTGTGGGTTCAAGAAACACAACAACAAAAAGGAGAAAGTACCTATAACATTTTCATGCGTTACCAAATGGTAGGTGTATTGCAAACGGAATCGCTACAAGAAGCGTTAATGCAGGTCATCAATCGGCATGAAAGCTTACGCACGATATTCATCCTAAAAGATGGAGAACCAAGACAAAAAATTCAATCAATGGAAGAACAATCTTTTGTATTAGAAGTTACCGATCTTCAAACAATAAAAGACAACAAAACTTTCATTGAAAGCGAAGTGCAAAACATGGCATACTATCCTTTTGATCTTCAAAACGGACCGTTAATGAAAGTAAAATTACTCAAATTAGCACCAGAAAATCACATGCTATTATTTGCTACACATCATATCATTTCTGACGAATGGTCATTGCAAATATTTGTAAAAGAAGTTTTAACGATATACAATGCATTACTAGCAAACGAAACGCCAAAGTTAGCTCCGTTAGCAGTGCAATACAAAGACTACGCAGCTTGGAAAGCACAAGAATTAAGCACAATAGGAATACGAAATCATCATGAGTATTGGATGAAAAAATTTGAAGGTGACATTCCAGCATTATTAATTCCTACAGACTTTCCACGCCCAGCATTACAGACATTTAATGGTTCAGAACTCTATTTTGAATTTTCAGAAGAAACCGCAACAACATTCAAAGAGTTATTGAAACAACAGAATGTAACGTTATTTATGGGATTATTATCGGTAGTAAAAACAATTCTATATCACTATTCAGGACAAGAAGACATTATTATTGGAACGCCAATAGCAGGAAGAGAACACCCAGACTTAGAAGGACAAATAGGATATTATCTGAATACCTTAGCACTACGAAGTCAATTTGATCCTGCTACAAAATACATTGATTTCCTTTCAGAAATAAAGCAAACTGCACTTGAAGCTTTTGAACATCAAGAATATCCGTTGGATATGCTTATTGAAAATTTGAAATTGAAAAAAGACCTTAGCAGATCGCCTTTATTTGATGTTGTGATGATTTTACAAAACGTAGACATACACAGAGAATCAGATTTAGAAATGAACGGAGTTACCGTTGAACCAATAAAAGAACCTATGAATATTAGCAAAAGCGATCTTCGATTTCAGTTTGCTGATTTAGGAAACACCATTGGAGGTACATTAGAATACAATACTGATTTATTTAAAAAAGAACGTATAGTACAACTCATTGAGCACATGAAGACTTTAATTGCGCTTGTAAGTTCAGATGCTACACTATCCATCATAGATTTTGACTTTTTAACTGATACAGAACGCCAACAAGAACAGCTAGCTTCCGATTTGTTTGGTTCTGACATCAGTAAAGATTTTTAACCAACTTAAATTTAAAATTAACTAAGATTAAAAACACGAACTAATGAATAGAAATATTATTGGTATATCTGCTTTTTACCACGATTCTGCATGTTGTATTATTCAAAATGGAAAATTAGTAGCTGCAGTACAAGAAGAACGATTTTCAAGAAAGAAAAATGATCCAGACTTACCTGTAAATGCATTTATGTATTGTTTAAATGAAGCAGGAATAAGTATTGCCGATATAGATTGTATCGCTTACTATGAAGATCCTGTAAAAAAATCAGAACGTCAATTATGGAGCGGCAGCAAGCAAATTTCGGCAGACTCTATCTACGAAATGGATCCTAAGCACGTCATACAACAAATTCGAAAAGAATTAGGATACGACGGACCTATTAAAATTTATGAACATCACCAATCGCATGCTGCAAGTAGTTTTTTCTTTTCAGGATTTGACTCAGCTGCAATTTTAACAGTAGATGGAGTTGGAGAATGGGCTACAACAACCTATGGAACAGGAAAAAATAACAAAGTAGACATCTTTGAAGAAGTTTCATTTCCAGATTCATTAGGATTACTATACAGTACAATTACAAGCTATTTAGGATTTAAAGTAAATAGTGGAGAATACAAAGTAATGGGATTGGCTCCGTATGGAAAAGACATCTATCTTGAGCAAATGCGGGAGTTACTTCACTTAGAAGACAACGGACAATACAGCTTAAACCTAAAATATTTTGACTTTTTACGTGGCGAACGTATGTATTCGGATGAATTGCCAAAACTATTTGGCGTGCCAGTTCGAGAAAAAGACTCAGAAATGTTGCAAGTATATATGGATATTGCAAAAAGTTTACAATCTTTCTTAGAAGAAACAATGATAAAAATTGCAAACTATTTACATGCAAAAACCGGAGAAGACAACTTGTGTATGGCTGGTGGAGTGGCACTAAACTGTGTGGCAAATGGTAAAATATTACAAAACTCCCCGTTCAAAAAAATGTACGTACAACCCGCAGCAAATGACTCAGGTTGTGCATTAGGAGCTGCCGCATTAGCATACACAGAATTATATCCTGAGGATAAAATTGAACCAATGCACAATGTATACTTAGGACCAAAAGCAACTGGAAAAGAAATTGAAAACCTGCTAAGTGCCACTTCATTAGAATATGATGATTGTAGAGCGGAAGGAAATGCACTTGAAAAAGTAGCACAAAAACTTGCAGAAGGAAAAGTAATTGGTTGGTATAATGGTCGTATGGAATTTGGACCAAGATCATTAGGTGCACGTTCTATTTTGGCAGATCCACGTGTTTTAGACATGAGAGATCGTATCAATGCCATGGTAAAGAAAAGAGAAGGATTCAGACCTTTTGCACCAGCAGTATTAGAAGAAAAAATGTATGAGCATTTCGATATTGACCATCCATCTCCTTTTATGCTAGAAACATGTCAGGTAAAATCGTCAATAAACATGCCGGCAATTACACACGTTGATAACTCGGCGCGAATTCAATCGGTAAATGAACAAAATCCAAGATTTGCACAATTACTTCGTGAATTTGACAAACTAACCAATTGTCCAATTCTATTAAACACATCGTTCAATATTAAAGATGAACCAATTGTATGTTCACCAGAAGATGCTTTGGTATGTTTCATTACAACAGACATAGATTGCTTAATCTTAGAAGATTTCATTATTGACAAAGAAGGAAATGAAATTACTATGCTAGAAATGATTAATAATAACTTCACTGAAAGAGGACGTTTTGAGTTAAATCCTAATGTATACACGTTTATTTAATCCTAAAAAAAGAGAAAAATCATGTCAAGACCTTCAGAATTACATAAAGCAGTAGCAACAGACTTAGCAACGCTATTACCTATAACAGAAGAAAATAAACAAAAAGCTTTTGATTTAATGGAAAAGCTTGGGTATACACAACAACAAAAAACAGAAGTTACAACTTCGGAAAACCCTTTTAAGTCACATGTTGGTATATACAAACCAGAATTAAAAGACGGGAAAAAATACTATCAAAGAGATATTCTACTAAAAGATAGATGGAGTTATTTTGCCGATGTACAAAGCATTCCACCAAAATCTGACAAAAAACGTATTGTCTTATTAGGTGAATCTGTTACCAGAGGATTTTTATTAGATCCAGAATACACACCAGCCATTGTATTAGACCAATTATTAAACTCAAACAAAGACAAACTTGGATACGAACTTGTTGATTTAGCCGAAACCAACTTAGGAATGGCAGGAATCAAAGAACGCTATGCACAATGTATGGACTTAGAGCCAGACATGGTTGTGTTTTTGGCAGGAAATAACTGGCGTGAAGATTTACTAATCGAAATTGGAGACAGCCAAGATAAGCAAGAAGCCCTTCAACAACTTACACAAGGTGAAGACGGAATTGCTGTGGCAAAACCATTAATTGAAACATACTTTAGTACTATTGTAGATGACTTTTTAGCGTATGTAGGAAAAATTTCAAAAGAAAAAAATGTTCCTGTTGCATTTGCTATTCCAGAATTCAATCTTTTAGACTGTAGAAGCACACCTGGAGAACGTGTAGTTTCAGAATTGCCTTATGAAAAATTAAAAATATGGATTGAAGCTAAAGAAAATGCAGAAGTATATCTTACTTCAGGAAATTTAGATGCTTGTAGAGCAGAAGCTGAAAAAATGATAGAAATTGATCCAAGTCACCCTTATGGATTTGAACTACTAGCAGATTGCAGCATCAAAAATGAAGCTTACAAAGAAGCCAGACACTATTTAGAAATGGCAAGAGATACAGCACTTTTCTGTAGAACAAACAGTAAACCAAGAACCTTCAAAATAGTACAAGAAACTATTCTGGCAAAAGCAGAAAATCACGGAATTGAAGTCATCGACTTACCTGCAATCTTCAAAGCACACTTAGAAGGAAAAGTGCCAGGAAGAGATTTATTTTTAGACTATTGTCACTTTAGTGTTACAGGAATTCAAGTTGCTATGAATGCCGTATATAAAGTTGTATTAGAACAATTTAATGATGAAAGAAAATCACATAAAGACGTAACGAGTATTGTACCTTCAAATGAAGTACTTGCGTTAGGACATTTATTTGCAGCCATACACAACGCACATTGGGGACAATCGTATGACATTCTGTTGCATCACTGCTCAGAATCTTTATCGAAATGGAAAGACATTGCAAAAACAATGGTGTATTACTGTGATATGATTAGTAGAGGTGCAGCGAATAATGTATGTAAATCTTTAGAAAAAATTCTTGAAAATAATACAAAATTAGATCGCTACGTACACGCATTAGTCCCAGCAAGAAATATGAAAAACATGGAGCTTGAATTGGTAGATGCAATGACCACTGTTTTAAAATCGAATGGTGTAGACATTACCAACTACTTGTTAAAAATTCGTTTGGATGAGCATAACATCAAAAATAGACGTATCAATTTATTGCAAAACTATTATCACGCTACTTCCTATGATGAATATCAAGGACAAAAAACAGCATTCTTGCAAGCAAGAGATACTAGTTCTGACTTTTTCTTTGTAACAGATGGAGAAAGCAATGCAGAATTGTCTATTTCATTACGAATTCCAAGAATCATTACTGAAAACAATGAACAAGTAACGGTTTACGCAAATGATACGGAAGTATCTAAAATAGGTGTGAGCAGTAAATGGCAAACTTATACCATAAATGTTTCGTCGGACGTACTCAAAAATGGGATGAATGTATTCAAAATAAAATGGCCATTAGTCGCTACGGTTAAAGAAAATCAAGACAATAACTCATCTACAGCAATACTTGATGCTGCTTTTCGTGTATTCGGGGAAATTTGTAACATGACTGTTTCAGGAACATAAACCAGAATCAAACTTTTAAATGCAAAAAATTATGAATAATATAAAACATAAAAATTACATAATAATGGGTGCTGGTCCAGGAGGACTGCAACTAGGATACTTTTTGCAAAAAAATAATTTAGATTTTTTAATTCTTGAAAAAAATGAAATTTCAGGATCTTTCTTTAGAGATTATCCCAGACATCGCTCATTAATCTCTATCAACAAAGTACACACAGGATTTGACGATAAAGATTTCAATCTAAGATTTGACTGGAATTCCTTGTTGTGCGATAAAGATGAATTACAATTCAAAGAGTACAGCAAAAAATACTTTCCAAAAGCCGATACACTCGTAAATTATTTGAACGATTTTTCAAGTATGTACGAGTTGCCAATAGATTATGGTGTAGAAATTATTAAAATTTCTAAAGATGAGAAGTTTATACTCAGCACCTTAGGCGGAGATACGTATACATGTGACTACTTAGTAGTGGCAACAGGTTGGGTTGCTCCTTACATTCCTCAAATTCCCGGAATAGAACATGGTGTACACTACATGGACATGAAACTCGACAAAGAACTCTATCAAAACAAACGAGTTTTAATTGTAGGGAAAGGAAACTCTGCTTTTGAAATAGCAGATGATTTAGTAGACACTACCGCTATTACACATATTTGCAGTTCAAAAGCAATCAAAATGGCATGGAATACGCACTATGTAGGAGATGTTAGAGCTGTAAATAATAACTTTTTAGATACTTATCATTTAAAATCTCAAAATGCAGTTTTAGATGCTGATATCAACAGAATAAAAAAAGAAAATGGACGCTATACAGTTTCAGTTACTTATAACAATATTGCAGGAGAAGAAGAAGAGTTGATTTACGATCATATTCTACTATGTACAGGTTTCAAATTTGACAACACCATTTTTGAAGATGCTTGCAAACCTGAAGTTGTAATCAAAGATAGATTTCCAAATCAAACACCTGAATATGAGTCTGTAAACGTTAAAAATTTATACTTTGCTGGAACGCTCACGCACATGCGCGATTATAAAAAACAAGCTTCTGGTTTTGTGCATGGTTTCAGATACAATGCTTCTTTTCTAGCTCGAATTTTATCCTATAAAAATCATAAAATTCCTTTACCATCAATTGAAATAAATTGGGATATAAATACGCTATGTGATAAAATTATTGATCGTATTAATACTAATTCTTCCTTATGGAATCAATATGGATACTTTGGTGATTTGGCAGTTATCGAAGAAGACAAAATCCGTTACTATGAAAGTCTTCCAGTTGATTTTGTCAAAGAAAAAATGATGGATAAAAACAACGAATACTTCATCATTACAATGGAATTTGGCAAAAAAATGGAAGTAAGCGATCACCTCTCTAACACACGTGTACACAGAGACGACTACGAAAATGCGCAAAACAGCGTATTCATACATCCAATAGTGCGCCACTATGTAAATAATGAAATGTTAACTGAATTTCACATCATAGAAGACTTAGAAGCTGTTTGGAAAGAACCAATTCATATAGAACCTTTGAAAAAATTTTTAAAATCAGTAAAACAGACCGCAGAAAACGTATAGCACTCTTATTAAAAGTGTTACAACAACAAAATTTACCAATATAAAAAAATATGTGTGGAATAAGTGGAATTTACAATTTCGATAGAGAACGTATTGCTAACGAGAAGATTATAGTTCAAATGACCGATAAAATACAACATCGCGGACCTGACGATTCAGCCTGCTATGTTGACGGACATGTAGGTCTTGGTTTTGTGCGACTCAGTATAATTGACTTAAGTCATGGAATGCAACCGTTTTTTAGTCCAGATAAATCAATCGTATTGACCTGTAATGGAGAAATCTTTAATTACAGGGAATTACGTCAAAAAATGGAAGCAAAAGGATATACCTTTAAAACAAATTGTGACATTGAAGTTATTGTATATCTATACATGGAATATGGAACAGACTTCTTAAACATGATTAATGGTCAGTTTGCCTTTTGTTTGTATGACAAACGAAATGAAATCTTGTTCATGGCAAGAGATCATTTTGGAATTTGTCCGTTATTCTATGCCGAATTAGACGATGCTTTAGTATATGGCTCCGAAATAAAATCAGTTTTAGAACATCCAGATGTAACGCGAAGAATAGATCACAAAGGACTTGATCAAATTTTTACCTTTCCAGCGAACATTGCGCCAATTACCTTTTTTGATGACGTCAAAAGTTTACAACCTGGACACTATGCCATTCTAAAAAACAACAAGCTAGAAACCAAAGAATATTGGAATCTTGATTATCCAACAAAAGACTATGATTATGGTCAAAAATCTGAAGAATATTATATAGAAAACTTAAACGATTTACTCTTAAAATCAGTAAACTATCGCTTAAATGCTGATGTTCCAGTTGGTTTTTATTTAAGTGGCGGACTTGACTCGTCCATGATCGGTGGTATGATGCGTCATTTAGACAAAACAAAAGAATTCAACTCATTTTCAATATGCTTTCCAAATACAGAAAATAAAGATATCAATGAGCAACGTTACCAACGCATGTTAAGTGAGAAAGTAAATTCGAAACATAACGAAATTCCATTTAATTGGAACGATTTTGAAAACAAGCTTCGAAATGTAATCTACTATTCAGAGTCTCCTCTAAAAGAAACTTATAATATATGTTCAATTGCATTATCTGAAAGAGCTAAAAGTGAAAAAATAAAAGTAGTGCTTTCGGGAGAAGGTGCTGACGAATTATTTGGCGGATATGCAGGTTACAAATTTGATGGAAGACGTGAAGGAAACATTGGCTACAAAGATTTAGAACACCTCAGAGAAGATGAAGTTCGAAAAAAACTCTGGGGGAATCCAGATTTCATTTATGAAAAAAACGAAAATGAATTCAGAGAAACCAAACAAGCGTTATACTCATCACTCTTAAACAAGTCTTATAAAGATTTTGATTGCTTGCGCGAACCAGCTATTGATCATTCGCGTATAAAAGACAGACATCATTTTCATCAACGTTCTTATGTAGATTTCAAATTACGATTAGGAGGACACTTAATTGCAGATCATGGTGATCGTATGACATTGGCAAACAACGTAGAAGGCCGCTATCCATTTTTGGACGTAGATCTAATCAACTTTGCTAAAACAATACCACCATCATTAATGGTGAAAGATATGCAAGAGAAATATATACTCAAAAAAGTAGCACAAAAGTATGTTCCTTCTGAAATTATCAACCGTGAAAAATTTGGATTTGTAGCGCCAGGTAGCCCACATTTATTAAAAACGAACAGTGAATGGGTAAATGAATTATTGTCGTACGATCGTATCAAAAGACAAGGTTACTTTAATCCTGATACTGTAGAACGTCTCAAAAAAATGTACAGTAGAGATGGGTTTATATTAAATCCGCCTTACGACTTAGACTTACTCATTATTGTACTAACATTCAATATGTTTATCGATGTTTTTGACGTGCCAAATGCTTCATAAATTTAATTCTCTTTCTAAAAAAACACTCAATGAATTTTGTCAAAACATTACTAAGCAAATCTAAAAAAGCCTTGGGCTTTATGCTCATCTTAGGAGTCTTTAATAGTATTCTTAATGCGGGATTATTAGTTTTTATCAACAATACAATCATCAAAGAACCCATTCCATTCTTTCCAGAATACGATTGGGCACTTTTTATAGCTATTATTTTGGCGTCATTAGTATGCTCTCGTTTCTTTCAAACATACATGATAAGGCTGACCAACAATTTATTATTTGATTTTGAAATCATGATTCTAAAAAAGTTGCGAATGGCTTCCTTTCAAGATTTTGAAGAAATAGGAAATGAAAAAATATACACTGCAATCAATGATACAAAAGTATTAGGAAGTGTTCCTGAGGTATTTATGAATGCCTTTAACTCACTTATCGTAATTCTTTGTTGTTTTGGATACCTCTTTTTTATATCTCCAATAGGAGCAGGTTTGGTAGTTGTAACGATGGTATTATTACTCATCTTTTATTTGGTCAGAAACAATGCCATTGAAAAAGAATTAAATGAGCGAAGAGACTTGCAAAATACCTATTATCAATATCTAGCAGATATGTTACATGGTTTTAAAGAACTAAAAATGGGTATTTTACGAAACAATAACATCTTCAATAAATTTTTAGTAAAAAATAGAGTCAAAGGAAAAAACATTGCCATAGATACCTCTATAAAATATATGGATAATGAACTAACAGGATATTACAGTTGGTACATCATTTTAGGAATAGTAATGTTTATACTGCCAACCTATTTTAATATAAATGCAGAAAAAACAACCGCTTTCCTAATTACAATCTTATACCTTATTGGACCGGTAGCAGTTTTAATTACACTAATTCCAACCTATACTATGGTAAAAATTTCTGCACAACGTCTAAATCTTATCGAACAAATGCTTGACCCTATTCAAGACAAAATTGTTCCTAGTAAACTAGACAATAAAGAATCATTCAAAGAAATAAAATTCGATAATGTAACGTATTACTACAATAACGAAGAAAAAAATCAAAAGTTTTACTTACAACCTGTAAATCTTACCATCAAAAAAGGAGAAATCATATTCATTACTGGTGGAAATGGTAGTGGTAAAAGTACATTTGGAAACTTGCTTACGGGATTGTATAAACCTTACGAAGGTGAAATTTATTTCAACAATCAAAAAATAGATTCAAGTCAACTAATGTATTACAGCGATAAAATTTCAGCAGTCTTTACAACAAATTATATCTTTAGTGAAAACTATGATGAATTTCAATTACAAGAAGACAATGAAGCATTAAAATCGCACATCGATATGATGAAAATGGAAGAAGTACTTCATCTTGACAAAGAGCGAGATACTTTTGATAAAAATCTATCAAAAGGACAGCAAAAAAGGTTGGCACTTATCTATGCATTGTTAGAAGACAAAGACATCATTGTATTGGATGAATGGGCTGCTGAGCAAGATCCTGGATTTAGAAAATATTTCTACGAACAAATACTACCACACCTTAAAGAACAAGGGAAAACAATCATTGCGATTACACATGATGATGAATATTTTGACAGAGCTACTAGAGTCATCAAATTTAATTTTGGGAAAATCGTAAGTGACAAAGAAAACTTGGCACAGTTTGTGGAAGACAAAGAAAGAAGGACTATAAATTAAGTAGGAAAAAAACAATTAAACATGGTAAATTTATTTTGTTTACATTTTGCAGGAGGAAATAAGTATTCCTACTCACCTTTGGAAGAATATCTAGATAGAAGTATAAATTTAATCACATTAGAACTTCCAGGAAGAGGAAAAAGATTTAATGAACCTTTGCAAACAGATATTCATAAAATAGTAGATGATTTATTTGAACAATTAAAAAAAAGTGATTCTAAACCTTACGCTATTTTTGGACATAGTATGGGAGCAATCTTAACATATTTATTAACACATAAAATTGCGAAAAGTGACTTCCCAAATCCAATTCATTTATTTGTCTCTGGTTGTAGAGCTCCAAAAATTGAGCGAAAACCACCTTTTTACAATGATTTACCAAAAGATGAATTTGTAGAAAAAATTAGAAAAATGGGTGGATGTCCAGAAGAAATTTTACAAGACAATGATCTAATGGCACTTTTTGAGCCATCATTACGAGCAGATTTTAAAGCGATTGAAACCTATAAATACCAAAAACAAGATTCTTTAAAAACACCCATGACAGTCTTTATAGGAAACAAAGACAAAGTCACTTGGGAAGAAGCAAAAGGCTGGCAAGATGAAACCATACATAAAATAGACATTAAAGAATTTGAAGGAAATCATTTTTTTATTTTCGATCACAAAAAAGAAGTAACAGCATTATTTAACTATTACATAAAAACAAAAACCTTATTAAATAACTATTAAATTAATAACTATGAACTTACAAATTAAAAACCTATTTACAGCTGTAGTAGCATTATTCATATTTACTTCAGCAACTGCCCAAAAGAAAACAAAATTAGAGATAGCACCTAATCTAGTTTTAACGTACTCAGCAACGGGACCTCAAGGAAGTAAAGTACTATTCCCACTGGAAATCAAAGAAATGAATGATGACGATGTAACACTTGAATATTCTATGATTAATGGCAACAAGAAAATTTCTGGACAATGGGTTATTTGTATCGAAGGACTTGAAAGCGGAGAATACCTTAATTGGCAACCTCTTAATCCATCAGAAGTAAGAATTCTTCCTAAAAATCAAACAATATTTTCAGTATCAAGAAAATTTTTAGATGAAATACAAAGTAAGAAAACGGCAACGTATGATGACAAAGTTTTTGAATTGAAAAGTATGCCTAAAGGAGAAGAAATAATAATTGATGGAAAAGTTGTAGATGCTTTATATGTAGTTGAAAAAGATGGAGAATTAGCTTACTGGATTTTAAACAACAGAGATCTTCCATTCATCATCAATACAAAAGGAGGTCAAGGACCAGCTTTCACACTTACTCAAGTTGGAATGAACAAATAACAATTATTAAAAAAACAATAATTAAATCATACTAAAATGTATTTGAGAATTCTCTTGAATACATTTTAGTATTAGTATAAAAATTCATGCGAGTTTATTATGCGAAATTAGACCAACCGCTAACCGACGCAAACTATCAAAGGTATCTTAACCAGATGCCAATACCGATTCAAGAAAAAATCCGACGCTATAAAAATTGGGAAGATGCTCATACTTCTTTAGTGGGTAAACTGCTTCTCATACAAGGATTAAAAGATATTGGACTACCAAAAACGAATCTTTCTACATTACAATACAATCAATACGGTAGACCATATATTTCTAAAAATATAGATTTTAATATTTCTCATTCTGAAACGCTAGTTATGTGCGCTATCAATACACACGGCGATGTAGGAATAGATGTAGAAAAAATAATACCAATAGACAAAACCGATTTTTACGATTGTTGGACACCAAAAGAAACCGAAGCAATCTACAAAGACACCAAGGAATACCATACTTTCTATACATATTGGACTAAAAAAGAAGCCTTGGTAAAGGCAGTTGGAGATGGATTAAACATTCCATTAAAAAACATTGAAATTAAGGCAAATCATGCAACTGTAGCAAATCATGGAAAATGGTACTTAAAAGAAATATCAATTTCTGAAAAATATATTGCTCATATAGCTACGAAAGAGCCATACAATTTCCCTATAGTCTTAATACAAAAGCAATATACATAAGCTGAATTTTTATAAAGCTTACAAACGATTCAAACATTCTCAAAAAAACAAGTCGAATTCTCTAAGAATAGATTTTTTCCTTTTGCCATACATGCAAAAGGGAACAATATCATAATATCTTATGCACAGTAATACTACTTTAGTAGATGTCCTAGAAAATGCAGCATTAGCCAAAACGGGGATTACATTCATTCGTTCATCTAATGACGAATTAACGTATTCGTATCAGGAATTGAAGAGCAAAGCATTGTTTACATTACACAATCTACAAGATTTTGGAGTGCAATCAGGCGATGAAGTTGTAATTCAAATCAATGATAATGCAGACTTTTTACAAGTTTTTTGGGCATGTATCTTAGGAAAAATGATTCCAGTTCCTGTTGCCATAGGAAGACAAGCAGGACACAAGCATAAACTATACAACATTTGGAAAAAACTGAACAATCCTTTCTTAGTATGTGACAAAGACTTACTAGATAAAATGTTCTCTTACACAAGTAATGAAGCTACCGAAGCTGGATATCTAAAAATAGCAAAAGCAACCTTAGTTACTACCGATGCCATATTGGAAAAATCACACGGTATTATAAATACGAGTATTCTAGTAGATGACATTGCATACATTCAATTCTCATCAGGTTCTACAGGAAATCCTAAAGGAGTTGTACTCACACATGCTAACTTAGTAGCAAACATTGTTGACATTGCTGCTCGTTCAGAAATCACAGAATCAGATCGTTCACTAAGCTGGTTACCACTTACACATGATATGGGACTTATCTGTTTTCATCTAACATGTACACTAAGAAAAATTGAACAATTTCTTTTACCAACAACACTTTTTATCAGACGACCATTACTATGGATAGAGAAAGCTAGTGAGCATCGAGCAAGCTTACTATACTCACCAAACTTTGGTTTTCAATACATATTAGCCGCAATTGCCACGGCAAAAAAGCCAATTGAATGGAATCTTTCAAACGTACGAATAATCTATAACGGAGCTGAACCGATCTCATGGAAACTATGTAATCAGTTTTTAGAAGAAATGAGTCAATTTCAACTACCTTCAACGGTATTATATCCTGGCTACGGATTAGCAGAAGCATGCGTGGCAGCAACGCTTCCAATAGTTGGACATCCATTTAAAAGTTACTTTGTTGATCGCGATCATTTAAAAATTGGCGATAAAATAATAGAAGTGGCAAACTCAACGCTTTCAAACAGTACATCTTTTGTAGAAGTTGGTAGGCCAATAGCACAATGTCAACTTCGCATTGCCAATGACTTTGATGAAGTACTTGACGACAAACACATTGGACACATTCAAATAAAAGGAGCAAATGTTACCGAAGGATACTACAATGATCCAGCAATAAGTGCAGATTGCAAAACGGAAGATCACTGGCACCGAACAGGTGATTTAGGATTTCTATATGAAGGCGCTTTAGTTATCACAGGACGTGCCAAAAACCTAATCATCATCAATGGTCAAAATATCTATCCGCAAGATATAGAAGAAGTTGTTTCTGAAAAACTTCAATTAAAACCAGGAGTGGTAGTTGCATGCAGCGCTCGAAAAGATGTAAATCATTCAGAAGAATTACTAATCTTTGTTCAACAACGTCGTGTAACTGAAGAATTCATTCCTACAATTTGGGACATAAAACGAGAAGTACTCAACGAATTAAATATTGCAGTAGCACAAGTAATTGCAGTAAAAAGTATTCCAAAAACAACAAGCGGGAAAGTACAGCACTATCACCTTGTAAAACAATATCTTAACGGAGATTACCAAGAACAAATTCAAACCGTTGCCCAACTAGAACAAGAATTAATTCGCAAAGAAAACACAGAAGACACTTCACTAGAAGACAAACTATGGACAATTGCGAAAAACATACTTAAAAATGATGCTTTAGAAGTTTCTCAAAATTTCTTTACAGATGGATTTAACAGTCTTAAAGCAACAGCATTATTATCAAGAATTCACCAATTAGGATATCAAATATCGATAGAAGCACTTTTTAAAAATGCAAGTGTAGCGGCATTAACTGAATATCTAAAAAATGAAAAACTTGAATACGTAGCACAAATAAAAGTTACTGAAACAAAAGAGAAATATCCGCTTACGCAAGGGCAAAAGCGATTTTGGGTGTTGCACCAATTCAATCAAAGTACGGCAGCTCACATTGCCAGTATCTCAAAAATTGAAGGCGAATTCAACCCAATTGCGTTTAGCAATGCAATGAAAACCATTGTAAACCGGCATGATAGTTTACGAACGGTTTTCAAGGCAGTATCGGAGGAGGTTTACCAACAGATTATTCCAGCAAATGCGTTTGAATTTGAAGTAGGTATGTTAGATTTTAGCAGTCAAACCGATCCAAAAAAATTAGCAAAATCACGTGCCTATGATATTGCTAACAGTAGTTTTGACTTATCGGAAGGACCATTATTGCGTGTAGAGCTTATCAAAATAGCTTCGTCTCAATACTATTTCATATTTGTTATTCATCACATTATCAGTGATGGTTGGTCTATTGACATTATCAGTAAAGAATTACAGTCGTTATACAAAACATACAGTTTAGGAAAGCAGTCACCATTTTCACCACTTCGTTTGCAATACAAAGACTATGTTTCTTGGTATAAAGCCTATGAAAAAAGTGAATCGTATGAAGCTTCTCGCAGGTATTGGTTAGATCGTTTTTCAGGCGAATTACCAAGTTTAGAATTGCCTTTTACCAACAATGGCGGAGATGTACTATCGTTTTCAGGGGCATATCTGCATCACAATTTTGATACAACGATCAGCAAAAAGCTAAAAGCACTATGTGCGTCTCATCAGGTCACCACCTTTACGGGAATCATGAGTGTATTAAGTGGTTTATTCTACCAACTCACGGGCAAAACGGATCTTATCATTGGAACCGATTCGGCAGGAAGAATTCACCAAGATTTGGAAAACCAAGTGGGTTATTACTTAAACTTATTGCCAATCAGAATAGACTTTGCCAAGGAAGACAACTTTACAGCATTGCTAAAAACGGTACACCAAGAATTATTAGCAAGCTACCATCATCAATCATATCCTTTTGATACGTTAATTTTAGAACTAGGTTTGGAACGCACCATGGGAAAATTACCATTGCTAGATGTATTGGTGTTATTCCAAAACTTTGAAAATGCACTTGGTTTTCATGACTTAATAGAAGATGTGAACATCAAAAGTCAAACCATAGAAACGCCAACAAGTCTGAATGATTTACTCTTAGAGTTCAACGAAAAAGGCGACGATTTATCACTGATGATTCGCTACAACACAGCCATTTATAACAAATCTCAACTAGAGGTTTTTATCAATGCTTTAGAAAATATCTTAGAAACGGTTGTAGCTACACCCACAAAATCCATTGAAAATTACAGTTTACTATCTGAATCAGAAATAGAAGTTATTCAAAGATATAGCAAAGGCGAAACACAAACATACACCGCAAACTCAGTTGTAGAGTTATTGAGAATTCAAGCTCTAAAAACACCAATGGCAACAGCGTTGCATTATGAAGGAGCGGAGCTTACATATGCAACACTCGAAACACGTTCCAATCAATTGGCGCATCAACTTGTCAAGGATTACAAGGTAAAAACAGGAAGTGTTGTTGGTTTGATGACAAATCATGGTTTTGACATGATAATAAGCATGTTGGGTGTTTTAAAATCAGGAGGAACCTATGTGCCAATAGACAGTGAATATCCCGTAGCACGAAAAAATTATTTAATCAGCGATAGCGGCTTGGAAGTACTTATCAAAAGCGAAGGTATTGAAACAGTAACAACAGTTTCCACCATAACCTTGAGTACTTCTGAATTATTAACATACAATGCAGCTTTTAAAGGAATCACACCAAAAGCTAGTGATATTGCTTACATTATGTACACATCAGGGACAACAGGAAATCCCAAAGGTGTTGCTATCAGCCATGATTCACTATTAGACTATGTAGAAACATTCAAAACATATTTTGAGCTGACACAGGATGATATTGTCATCCAACAATCGTCATTTTCATTTGACACCAGTGTAGAAGAAATCTATCCAATCCTTAGTGTTGGTGGCAAATTGATCTTAACGCCTTCTGGCGGGAAAGATGTTGAAAAGTTAGTAGCACTTACTCAAACACACAAGGTAACTTTGCTTAGTAGTACGCCGTTAGTCATACAAAACATCAATGAACTTATAGAAAACACAAAACTTCCCTCTCTTAGAATCTTAATCAGTGGAGGCGATGCGTTGCAAGTAGAATATGTTTCCAACTTTTGCTCAAAGGTTTCAATTTATAATACTTACGGTCCAACGGAAGGCACGGTTTGTACAAGTTTCTACAAATTAAACAAAAACAGTGTTTCCAACTGTATTGGTTCGCCCATAACAAACAGAAATATCTATATCTGTGGAGATGATTTGGCACTACAACCAACGCATGTTGTAGGCGAATTGTACATAGGAGGAAAAGGAATTGCAGTTGGGTATCACAACCAACCTGAACTTACAAAGGAATGTTTTGTAGATAATCCATTTGGGGAAGGAAAACTATATAAAACCGGCGACATTGGTTATTGGGACAAGGATGGAAATATTCACTTTATTGGACGAAAAGACCATCAGTTAAAAATACGTGGATATCGTGTAGAAACGATGGAAGTAGCCAATGCTATATTAAAAGTAGCTGGCATCACTGACAGTCATGTAATAGGTTTCAAATCACACGGAATACAGCATTTGGTAGGATATTTTACAGGAAATTGTTCAGAAGTTGCTTTGCGCGATGCCTTACGTAACGAATTGCCTGATTATATGATTCCAACGTATTTGGTAAATTTGGAAGCATTTCCGATGACGGCAAACGGAAAAATAGCAATCGATAGATTACCTGATCCAATTCAGGCAACAGAAAAAGTCTATCAAAAGGCTAGAAATGAAAGAGATCGGAAGCTGATTCAAATATGGAAAACAGTCTTAAAAATAGATTCAATTGGCATTACAGACAATTTCTTTGAATTGGGTGGACATTCTTTAAAAGGAGTTCAAATTGCTAGTAGAATACAACAAGAATTTTCGGTAGCTATTGGTTTAAAAGAAATCTTTATGCATCCCGTATTGCAGGAACAATCCGATGTATTGGCAACCATGGAAGCATCTCGGTACGAGGCAATTCCTGTGGCAACAGTACAGAAAAACTATCCAGTATCCTACGCACAACGCAGATTATGGTTTTTAGATCAGTTAGGAATCGCAAAACAATCATTCAACTTATGTTGGTTATGCGATATTGAGTTAGGAGACAAAGCTTTCAACCCAATTGCATTTAGCAATGCAATGAAAACCATTGTAAACCGGCATGATAGTTTACGAACGGTTTTCAAGGCAGTATCGGAGGAGGTTTACCAACAGATTATTCCAGCAAATGCGTTTGAATTTGAAGTAGGCATGTTAGATTTTAGCAGTCAAACCGATCCAAAAAAATTAGCAAAATCACGTGCCTATGATATTGCTAACAGTAGTTTTGACTTATCGGAAGGGCCATTATTGCGTGTAGAGCTTATCAAAATAGCTTCGTCTCAATACTATTTCATATTTGTTATTCATCACATTATCAGTGATGGTTGGTCTATTGACATTATCAGTAAAGAATTACAGTCGTTATACAAAACATACAGTTTAGGAAAGCAGTCACCATTTTCACCACTTCGTTTGCAATACAAAGACTATGTTTCTTGGTATAAAGCCTATGAAAAAAGTGAATCGTATGAAGCTTCTCGCAGGTATTGGTTAGATCGTTTTTCAGGCGAATTACCAAGTTTAGAATTGCCTTTTACCAACAATGGCGGAGATGTACTATCGTTTTCAGGGGCATATCTGCATCACAATTTTGATACAACGATCAGCAAAAAGCTAAAAGCACTATGTGCGTCTCATCAGGTCACCACCTTTACGGGAATCATGAGTGTATTAAGTGGTTTATTCTACCAACTCACGGGCAAAACGGATCTTATCATTGGAACCGATTCGGCAGGAAGAATTCACCAAGATTTGGAAAACCAAGTGGGTTATTACTTAAACTTATTGCCAATCAGAATAGACTTTGCCAAGGAAGACAACTTTACAGCATTGCTAAAAACGGTACACCAAGAATTATTAGCAAGCTACCATCATCAATCATATCCTTTTGATACGTTAATTTTAGAACTAGGTTTGGAACGCACCATGGGAAAATTACCATTGCTAGATGTATTGGTGTTATTCCAAAACTTTGAAAATGCACTTGGTTTTCATGACTTAATAGAAGATGTGAACATCAAAAGTCAAACCATAGAAACGCCAACAAGTCTGAATGATTTACTCTTAGAGTTCAACGAAAAAGGCGACGATTTATCACTGATGATTCGCTACAACACAGCCATTTATAACAAATCTCAACTAGAGGTTTTTATCAATGCTTTAGAAAATATCTTAGAAACGGTTGTAGCTACACCCACAAAATCCATTGAAAATTACAGTTTACTATCTGAATCAGAAATAGAAGTTATTCAAAGATATAGCAAAGGCGAAACACAAACATACACCGCAAACTCAGTTGTAGAGTTATTGAGAATTCAAGCTCTAAAAACACCAATGGCAACAGCGTTGCATTATGAAGGAGCGGAGCTTACATATGCAACACTCGAAACACGTTCCAATCAATTGGCGCATCAACTTGTCAAGGATTACAAGGTAAAAACAGGAAGTGTTGTTGGTTTGATGACAAATCATGGTTTTGACATGATAATAAGCATGTTGGGTGTTTTAAAATCAGGAGGAACCTATGTGCCAATAGACAGTGAATATCCCGTAGCACGAAAAAATTATTTAATCAGCGATAGCGGCTTGGAAGTACTTATCAAAAGCGAAGGTATTGAAACAGTAACAACAGTTTCCACCATAACCTTGAGTACTTCTGAATTATTAACATACAATGCAGCTTTTAAAGGAATCACACCAAAAGCTAGTGATATTGCTTACATTATGTACACATCAGGGACAACAGGAAATCCCAAAGGTGTTGCTATCAGCCATGATTCACTATTAGACTATGTAGAAACATTCAAAACATATTTTGAGCTGACACAGGATGATATTGTCATCCAACAATCGTCATTTTCATTTGACACCAGTGTAGAAGAAATCTATCCAATCCTTAGTGTTGGTGGCAAATTGATCTTAACGCCTTCTGGCGGGAAAGATGTTGAAAAGTTAGTAGCACTTACTCAAACACACAAGGTAACTTTGCTTAGTAGTACGCCGTTAGTCATACAAAACATCAATGAACTTATAGAAAACACAAAACTTCCCTCTCTTAGAATCTTAATCAGTGGAGGCGATGCGTTGCAAGTAGAATATGTTTCCAACTTTTGCTCAAAGGTTTCAATTTATAATACTTACGGTCCAACGGAAGGCACGGTTTGTACAAGTTTCTACAAATTAAACAAAAACAGTGTTTCCAACTGTATTGGTTCGCCCATAACAAACAGAAATATCTATATCTGTGGAGATGATTTGGCACTACAACCAACGCATGTTGTAGGCGAATTGTACATAGGAGGAAAAGGAATTGCAGTTGGGTATCACAACCAACCTGAACTTACAAAGGAATGTTTTGTAGATAATCCATTTGGGGAAGGAAAACTATATAAAACCGGCGACATTGGTTATTGGGACAAGGATGGAAATATTCACTTTATTGGACGAAAAGACCATCAGTTAAAAATACGTGGATATCGTGTAGAAACGATGGAAGTAGCCAATGCTATATTAAAAGTAGCTGGCATCACTGACAGTCATGTAATAGGTTTCAAATCACACGGAATACAGCATTTGGTAGGATATTTTACAGGAAATTGTTCAGAAGTTGCTTTGCGCGATGCCTTACGTAACGAATTGCCTGATTATATGATTCCAACGTATTTGGTAAATTTGGAAGCATTTCCGATGACGGCAAACGGAAAAATAGCAATCGATAGATTACCTGATCCAATTCAGGCAACAGAAAAAGTCTATCAAAAGGCTAGAAATGAAAGAGATCGGAAGCTGATTCAAATATGGAAAACAGTCTTAAAAATAGATTCAATTGGCATTACAGACAATTTCTTTGAATTGGGTGGACATTCTTTAAAAGGAGTTCAAATTGCTAGTAGAATACAACAAGAATTTTCGGTAGCTATTGGTTTAAAAGAAATCTTTATGCATCCCGTATTGCAGGAACAATCCGATGTATTGGCAACCATGGAAGCATCTCGGTACGAGGCAATTCCTGTGGCAACAACACAAAAAAACTATCCAGTATCCTACGCACAACGCAGATTATGGTTTTTAGATCAGTTAAATGAAGATTCTACTGCATACAATATCACTTTCGGGCATTGGTTGGAAGGAACCTTACACATAGAAGCATTGTCATACGCTTTTACGCAAATACTAAAAAGACACGAAAACTTACGTACAGTATTTCTTTGGGAAGGTGCGGAAGTTCAACAACACATAAAAGCACCAGAAACGGTTGATTTTGCTGTTGAATACATTCACTATAAAAATGTTGCCGATGATGATAAAACTATAGTTGATCATATTTTTAAGACCTACAATACTCCTTTTAATTTGGGAGAAGGACCACTGCTAAAAGTATACGCAATTCGATTAAAAGAAGACAGACATTTTCTTTTTATCAACATCCATCACATCGTAGCTGATGAAACTTCTGTTCAAATCATCATTGCGGAATTACAACAATTATACAATGCAAAAATTAACGGAAATGAAGTTGCTTTAGCACCATTAAAAATTCAATACAAAGACTTTGCTGTATGGCAACAAGCATCAGAAATCAGTGAAAATTCAATTCACAAAGCATATTGGACAGAAAAGCTGTCAGGAGAAATCACGCCATTAGATTTGCCAACTTGTTTCTCAAGAACAACACAACAAACATTCAACGGAAAACGTATAAAATATACTTTTGGAAAAGCAGTAAGCGAAAAATTTCAAACATTAATTGAACAGAACGATTCGTCACTATTCATGGGTGCAGTATCCTTAATAAAAATGTTGTTATATCGCTACACAGGAACAAAAGATATAGTGATCGGAACTCCAATTTCAGGGCGTGTTCATCCAGATTTAGAAAATCAAGTTGGTTTTTATTTAAACACACTTGCACTCCGAGATCAACTTGCAGGCGACATGAATTATGAAAACTTGTTAGCGCAAGTAAAACAAACCTGTTTAGAAGCGTATGAACATCAACAATATCCATTCGATTTATTAATAGAAGAACTAGATATTCCACGAAACTTGACACGTTCACCTTTATTTGATGTAATGATTGTTTTAGAAGATATGAATCGTAACGATCATCAATCTTCTTTTTCAGACTTGACAATCACAGGCGAATATGTAGATGAAGAAACAAGTAAATTCGACATTACTTTTTACTTTAGCAAGCGTGGAGAGGAATTGCACTTAACCATAGAATACAATACCTCTTTATTCTCTGCTTCTCGCATGGATCGTATAGGAACGCATTTAGAAGAGCTGATGCAATTGGTGGTGGCTGCTCCACAGACAAATATTG
>Ga0213866_10000948_pt1 | contig 22342 bp, 25 predicted proteins | sample PICome_11_FD_160079 | JGI IMG/M metagenome (GOLD analysis project Ga0213866, IMG submission 160079) | Coastal seawater microbial communities near Pivers Island, North Carolina, United States - PICO284 | ecosystem: Environmental > Aquatic > Marine > Coastal | place: USA: North Carolina...
CACGCCGGATGGCAGAATGACAGGGCAAATGGCAAGACCCATGACAGCATATAAAATAACCGGTAAATCTTTTATTGCAGCGGTGATTGCAAGCCTGCTGCTGGCCGCTTGTGCCGGTGCGCCAACCACGCCGCAAAGCGGCGGCACGGCGCAAAGCGGCGGCACGGCGCAAAGCGGCGGCACGGCGCAAAACGGGGCGCAAGCCGCACCGGTTATTCCCATCATGCCGCTTGATTTGTCAGGCTACCCGCCACCGCCGCCGCGCCCCGACAATGCGGTGGTGATTGCGCTGGTGCTACCCTTTGGCGACAGCCGCAGCTCCATTCGCGATTTGTCGCGCGCCTTGCAAAACGCCGCCCAGCTGGCGCTTTTCGATCTTGACCGCCGTGACATTGTGTTGAGCCTGCATGACACAAAAGGCACACAGGACGGCGCAAAAGAAGCCGTTAAACAGGCGCTGGCAGCAAAAGCCGATTTGATTGTCGGGCCTTTATTCTCAACCTCGGTAGCCGCCATTGCCCCCATGCTGGCCGGGCGCGATGTGCCGGCGCTGGCGCTGTCCAATGACCGGTCGGTCAAGGGCGACAATATCTGGCTGCTCGGCTTTTTGCCGGAAGACAATATCGACCGCATTGTCACAGAATCCATTTCGCAAGGGCTGACCCGTTTCGGCGCTTTGCTGCCGGAAGGCGCATTTGGCGAGCGTGTGCATGACAGCCTGCAAACGCAAATCGCGCTTTATGGCGGCGATTTGGTGCAGACCGAATTTTATCCGGCCGACCCGCGCGGCATGTTTGCGCCGGTGCAGGCTTTGGCGCAATTTGAGCGCCGCAAAAAAGCCCATGAGGCGGAAATGGCGCGGCTGACAAATGAAGCGCGCGCGCTGGCGCCGCCCGATACGCCGGATGAAGATTTATTCACCGTTTTGCGCGATATTGCACCGGAGCTGACCTCGGCGCATGAGGCGCTGAAACGCTCGGAAACGCTGGGCGACATTCCCTATGATGTTGTCTTTATGCCGGAAGGCGGGCTGGCCTTGCGAAGCCTTGCGCCATTACTTCCCTATTTCGACATTGACCCGCGACTGGTGAAATTTGTCGGCACTGGCCTGTGGGATGACCCGTCCCTGACCAAAGAGCCGCCTTTGCATGGCGGCTGGTATCCGGCTCCCGAACATGGTGTCTGGCAACGCTTTGTGCGCCGCTTCAAACGCGCCTATGGGCAGGAGCCGCCGCGCCTTGCCTCCATCGCCTATGACGCGATCGGGCTGGCGGCGGAATTGTCGCGCATTGCGCCGGGCAAGCCGTTTACCCGCAATTTGCTGACCGACCCGAATGGCTTTGCCGGTATTGACGGGATTTTGCGTCTGACCCCGGACGGGCTGGGCGAGCGCGGGCTGGCCGTGCATGAAATCACCGCCCGTGGCAGCCGCGTGATAAATGCTGCGCCAGCCAGTTTCGTTGAACATGACCGGCGGCGGCAAGCAGCGCGGATGCTGGCGTCACGCTTGCGCGAAGCCGCCCCGCCCATAGATGATGCTGTTTTGGCGGGCGATGCGCCCGAAACCGGCATTGAGGACACGCCCGCCTCACAGCAATAATTCGGCAACCAGCCGGTCAAGCACCAGACAGCCTTCCGGCGTGGCGGCCAAGCGCGTCGCGTCGCGGACAATCAGCCCCGCCGCCTGCATATCGGCAAGGCGCGCGCCATCAAGCACCAGCCCCGCCGCAGAAAGCCTTTCATAGGCAACGCCCTGTGTCAGACGCAACCCCAGCAACAAGGTCTCAGCATGGCGCGCCGCATCATCAAGCGGCTCAAAACTTTGCCAGCCATGACCCTTTGCGGCGACCGATTGCAGCCAGTCATTCGGCGTCGGCAGGGCATAGCTGGCATGGCGCGCACCATCAACACTCAAGCGGCCATGCGCGCCCGGGCCAATGCCCGCATAATCGCCGCCCTGCCAATTGCTAACATTATGCCGACATTCCCCGTCAGGGCGCGCGTGATTGGAGATTTCATAAGCAGGCAGACCGGCGGCGGCGCAAGCGGCGCGGCTATGCTCGAACAAATTGACAGCCAATTCTTCTTCCGGCGGTTGCAGCCGCCCTTGCCGCAATTGCAAGCCAAAAGCCGTCTCCGGCTCAAAAGTCAACTGATAGAGCGACATATGCTGCGGGGTCAGCGACAAGGCGCGCGCCAATTCCTGTTCCCATGCCGCCAGCGTTTGTCCGGGTCTTGCATATATCAAATCAAGCGAACTGGCCGGAAAGCTATTTTGCGCCAGCGCAAAAACCGACATGGCTTGGGCGGCGCTGTGATGGCGACCGAGAAAGGCCAGCGCCGCATCATCCAGCGATTGCACGCCGAGTGACAGCCGCGTAATCCCGCAAGCGGCAAAATCTTGCAGGGTCGGCGCATCCAACCCTTCCGGATTGGCTTCCAAACTTATCTCGGCCTTGGCCGCACAACCCCATAATCGGTCAATCTCGTCAATAATTGCCGCGACCAGCGCAACTGGCATTAAAGACGGTGTGCCGCCGCCGAAAAACAATGTCTCGACCGGCCCTTGCGGGCGCAGTCTGGCGGCATGGCGCAATTCAGCACAATAGGCATCAGCCCACGCATCTGCATCCAAATCGCGCATTTTATAAACATTGAAATCGCAATAAGGGCATATGGCGGCGCAAAACGGAAAATGCACATAAACGCCAAGCGGCGGGCTAGCCATTAAAACACGCCTCGACAAGCTGGGTGAACGCATCGGCGCGGTGCGAGATGGCGTGCTTGTCATCCGGCTGCATTTCGCCAAAAGTCAAATCACCGCCCAGCGGCAGAAACATCGGGTCATAGCCAAAGCCCTTTTTACCCCGCAACGGCCAGACCAGCGTGCCGTCAACACGCCCCTCAAAACTTTCGACATGGCCGTCCGGCCAAGCCAAAGTCAGCGCGCAAATAAAACTGGCTGTGCGCGCCATGTCGCGCTTTTTGGACAGCGCCATTTCCACCTTATGCATGGCAAAGTCAAAATCACGCTCACCCGAGGCGGTTTGCGCCCAGCGCGCCGAATAAATGCCGGGCGCGCCATCCAGCGCATCCACCGCCAACCCGCTATCATCGGCCAGGGCAGGCAGACCGGTCGCTGTGGCGGCAGCCAGCGCCTTTAATTCGGCATTGGCAATAAATGTTGAGCCGGTCTCCTCCGGCTCCGGCAAGCCCAAAGCATCGGCCCCGGCGGTTTCAATGCCGAACGGGCGCAGCAAATCGTCAATTTCGCGGATTTTGCCCTGATTATGGCTGGCAACAACCAGCTTGGGCGCATCAAATTGGCGGTGTGACCGGCTCATTGCGCGCCCTATCCGGCTTTGCCAATGGCCGCATTTTGCAAGGCAACAAGCTCGCCAATGCCGTTTTTGGCCAGCCGCATCAATTCGGCAAACTCTGTTTCGTCAAAAGCCGCGCCCTCGGCCGTTGCTTGAATCTCGACAATCGCGCCACTGCCGGTCATAACAAAATTGCCATCCGTATCGGCAATGCTGTCCTCGGCATAATCCAAATCAGCCACTGGCAGGCCATTGTAAATGCCGCAAGACAGCGCCGCCACATTGTCTGCTATCACGCCCTCACCGACCAGGCCGCGCGCCTGCATACCGGCCACGCATTGATGAAGCGCCACCCAAGCGCCGGTAATTGACGCGGTGCGCGTGCCGCCATCGGCCTGTATGACATCGCAATCAAGGCTGATTTGGTGTTCGCCGAGTTTTTTCATGTCCACCACGGCGCGCAAGGAACGCCCTATCAAGCGCTGGATTTCCTGCGTGCGCCCCGATTGCTTGCCGGCGCTGGCCTCGCGGCGCATCCGGTCGCCCGTGGCACGCGGCAGCATGCCATATTCCGCCGTCACCCAGCCCTGCCCTTTGCCGCGCAACCAAGGCGGCACGCGCTCTTCCAGACTGGCCGTGCATAAAACATGCGTGTCCCCGAATTTGATGAAGCATGAGCCTTCGGCATGTTTGGAAATGCCGGTTTCAAATGACACATGGCGCAATTGCGCGGCGGCGCGACCGGAAGGGCGTTGAACATCGGATGAGGTCATGAGGGCGGTTCCTTTGCTTGGCGCGCGGCGGCGCATTTATCATGCATTGTGTTTAGCCTGCCCTGCCGCGTCTCACAAGAGGGCGCGGGGGGCGGGGGCGGCTTAAACCCCTATGGTAATCTGCGATTTAATGCCTAAATTAAGGCCATGAGCAATCTGGCTGATTTAACCGACCGCGCAAGGCTGATATTCCAGCAAATTGTCGAGAGCTATCTCGAAACCGGCAATCCGATTGGCTCGCGCAGCATGTCTGATGTGCTGGAGCCGCAATTATCGCCCGCCTCGATACGTTCGACCATGGCCGAGCTGGAACGGGCCGGTCTGCTTTATGCACCGCATGTGTCAGCCGGTCGCCTGCCGACGCAAACCGGTCTGCGGCTGTTTATAGACGGGCTGTTGGAGCTAGGTGAATTATCCGATGTCGAGCGCGAGGCGATTGCCCCGCAGCTCAATGGCACTGGCATGGATGACATGCTAACGCAAGCGATTGACAATTTGTCCGGCCTCAGCCTGTGCGCTGGTCTGGTGCTGGCGCCGCAAGCGGCGCGCGGCATTAAGCATATTGAGTTCACGCAAGTTTCGGCGACGCAGATTTTGGTAATTTTGGTCGATGAAACCAATCATGTCGAAAATCGGGTGATTGACATGCCCGCCGGTATTGGCCCTGCCGCCCTGACCGAAGCGGGCAATTATCTCAATGCGCGACTGAAAGGCAGCTCGCTGGGCGAATTGCGCCGCGATTTGCAGCAGGAAATGGCGCGCCTTGAAGCCGAGCTGGGCAGCCTGACCGCGCAATTGGTCGAAACCGGTCTGGCGCAATGGGCCGGCGACATCGGCAATAATGGCGGCAATGCCGATTTATTTGCCAAATCGCTGCTGGTGCGCGGCCAGTCGCATTTGCTTGATAATGTGGCCGCGATGGAAGATTTGGAACGGGTGCGGCTTTTATTTGAAGATATTGACCGCAAGCAGGAACTGGTCGCGCTATTGTCGCAAGCCGAAGAAAGCGACGGGGTGAAGATATTTATCGGCGCGGAAACGCCTTTGTTTTCACTGTCCGGCTCATCGCTTATCATCAGCCCTTATCAAGACAGCGAAAAACATATTGTCGGCGTATTGGGAGTGATTGCCCCGACGCGCGCCAATTATGCACGGCTTATTCCACTGGTTGACCATACAGCGCGGGTGGTAACGAAAATGCTTGGTTGACGCCATGACCCAATGGCGATTAGGAAACACGCAACAGATTGACTGAAACTTGGCAAACAGACGAATGAAAGAAATGGAAGATATGGCAAGCGAGACAGATATGGCAGGCGAAACAGACAAAGAAATGGCGCAGCAAGAGGCTGACGCGCCGGAAACAAAAACCGCCGAGACACAGGACGCAACGACCGAGGCTGAAGCCCAAGCCGAAGGCGGCACGGCAGAAGAAGCAGCATCCGAGGCTGTGGACGCGCCAACCGAGCCGTCACCGGAAGAAAAACTGGCCGAGGCCAATGACCAAATCATGCGCTTGCTGGCAGAGCTGGAAAACACGCGGCGGCGCGCCGAGCGCGATCGCGGCGATGCGCTGAAATATGGCGCGGCCAGTTTTGCCCGCGACATGCTCGGCGTCGCTGATAATCTGCAACGCGCCCTGAAAGCCTTTGAGGAAATGGGCGAAGAACTGCCCGAACAGGCGCGCGCTTTGCTGGAAGGTGTGGCAGCCACGGAGCGCGATTTGCAAGCCGCCTTGACCCGCAATAAAGTCTCGCCAATCAGCCCGATGGGTGAGAAATTCGACCCCAATCTGCATGAGGCGCTGTTTGAAGCGCCCGGCACCGGCCAGCCCGCCGGCACGATTATCGAAGTGGTGGAAACCGGCTATATTATGGAAGAGCGCCTGCTGCGTCCGGCCAAAGTCGGCATTGCTAAAGATTAAGGGCGAAGGATTAAGCGCGAAGGATTAAACCGGCGCGACCCGCCGCAAAGTCAGGTTCAGCCGTCCGCCACCAGCAAAAGCCGGCTGCTCGGCCAACAGGGCGCTGCTGCCCGCGAGAACGCGGTCAAGGCCATGAAAATTGAGCCGCGCCGCGCCGCCAAAGACCAGCACATCGCCGCTATGCAGCCGCATGGAGCGCGTTTTGCCGCGCCGTTGCGCCCCGCCCATGCGAAACACCGCGCTGTCACCCAGCGACAAGGACACGACCGGCACATCGAGCGCTGCCTCATCCCTGTCCTGATGCAGCCCCATTTTTGAAACCGGCTTGTCATAATAATTTATCAGGCAACATTCCGGAACTGGCGGGCAGTCTGTCACATCATGCCATAAATCCAGCAAAGCTGGTGGCAGGGCAGGCCAGGCGCGGCCGGTTTCGGGGTGAAGCGGCTGGTAGCGATAGCCGTTTTTATCGGACACCCAACCCAGCGTGCCGCAATTGGTCATGCGGATAGACCAAGGCACATTGGTGCGCGGCATGCGCGGCACAAAAAAGGGCGCTTCGGCAATAATTTCCGCCAGCGCCGCCAGCAAACCGGTTTGCGCCGACCTATCGCAATATTCGGCGTGATAGGCTGTGCCTTCCCCCAATATATTGTGGCTTGCCATAAACCTCTCCAAAACCACGGACAAATACCACCCGCCCCTTGCAGCGACCGGTCTAGCTACTTATATAAGGCGCAGGACAGCGCCGTCCAAAACGGCGCTTTGTAATGATTTTGATTGGATAATAAAGCGAGGCTGAAATGGGTAAGGTTATCGGCATTGATTTGGGAACCACCAATAGCTGTGTTGCGGTGATGGATGGCAGCACACCCAAAGTGATTGAAAATAGCGAAGGCGCGCGCACCACCCCCTCAATGGTCGCCTTTACGGAAGAAAATGAAAAGCTGGTCGGGCAGCCGGCCAAGCGTCAGGCCGTCACCAATCCGCGCAATACGCTGTTTGCCATTAAGCGCCTGATTGGCCGCCGCTTTGATGACCCGGCCACCGCCAAAGACATTGACATGGTGCCATATGATATTGTCGCCGCCGATAATGGCGATGCTTGGGTTGAGGCGCGCGAGGAAAAATACTCTCCCTCGCAAATCTCCGCTTTTATTTTGCAAAAAATGAAAGAAACCGCCGAGGGCTATCTTGGCGAAACGGTTGAGCAGGCGGTGATTACCGTGCCGGCCTATTTTAATGACGCCCAGCGCCAAGCAACCAAGGATGCCGGTAAAATTGCCGGACTTGATGTGTTGCGTATCATCAATGAGCCGACTGCCGCTTCGCTTGCCTATGGGTTGGATAAAAAAGACGGTCAGACCATTGCCGTTTATGATTTGGGCGGCGGCACATTTGATGTCTCCATTCTTGAAATCGGCGATGGCGTTTTTGAGGTGAAATCCACCAATGGCGATACTTTTCTTGGCGGTGAAGATTTCGACGGCGCACTGGTCGAGCATCTTGCCGAAACCTTCAAAAAGGAAAACGGCATTGACCTGCGCGAAGACAAGCTGGCGCTACAAAGGCTGAAAGAGGCGGCGGAAAAGGCGAAAATTGAGCTGTCCTCGGCAGCGCAAACTGAGGTTAATCTGCCCTTTATCACCGCCGATGCCTCCGGCCCCAAACACCTTAATCTGAAACTCACCCGCGCCGCTTTTGAACAATTGGTGGAAGAGCTGGTGCAGCGTACCCGCAAGCCTTGTGAGGAAGCGGTCAAAGATGCCGGTGTCTCACTGGCTGATATTGACGAGGTGGTGCTGGTCGGCGGCCAGACGCGCATGCCGCGCATCCGCGATTTCGTGAAAGAAGTCTTTGGCAAAGAGCCGAATATGAGCGTTAACCCCGATGAGGTGGTGGCTATGGGTGCGGCCATTCAGGCCGGTGTGCTGCAAGGCGATGTGAAAGATGTGTTGCTGCTTGATGTGACGCCCTTATCGCTGGGCATTGAGACGCTGGGCGGTGTGTTTACCCGCCTGATTGACCGCAACACGACCATCCCAACCAAAAAATCGCAAGTTTTCTCAACCGCCGATGACAACCAGTCTGCCGTCACCATTTCCGTGTTTCAGGGTGAGCGCGAAATGGCGGCGGACAATAAACATCTCGGCCAATTCAATCTTGAGGGCATTCCCCCGGCGCCACGCGGCGTGCCGCAAATTGAAGTCACATTCGATATTGATGCCAATGGTATTGTTAATGTCTCGGCTGCCGACAAGGCGACCGGCAAAGAGCAGACCATCCGGATTGAGGCGTCGGGCGGGCTGTCGGATGATGATATTGAACAAATGGTCAAGGATGCCGAAGCCAATGCCGCCGCCGATAAGGAAAGGCGGGAGTCGGTTGAGGTGCGTAACAATGCCGAAGCGCTGATTCATGGCACGGAGAAGTCGATTTCCGAAAATGAGGAAATTATTGATGCTGCCGATAAGGAAGCTGCCGAGGCGGCCGTTGCTGAGCTGAAAACCGCGCTCGAAGCCGATGACAAGGCCGATATTGAAGCCAAGGCGCAAGCCCTGTCGCAAGCGGCGATGAAAATCGGCGAGACGGTCTATAAGGCACAGCAGGCGGAGGGCGAAGCGGCGGCGGCTGCCGATGCCACGGATGACGCCGCCGATAATGATGGCGGCAATGTTGTCGATGCCGACTTTGAAGAAGTCAGCGATGATGACGCCCAAAACGACCAGAAGGCGTCTTAGGCCGATTGACCGCCTGCCCGCTGTAACCAAAGGAACCGCCCATGGCGCAAGCCGACCTTTATGATGTTCTCGGCGTGGATCGCTCGGTCGGCGCGGCGGAGCTGAAATCCGCCTATCGCAAGCTGGCGAAAAAATACCATCCGGACGTCAATCCCGGCGATGAAGAGGCCGAGCGCCGCTTCAAGGAAGTCAGCCATGCCTATGACATTTTGAAAGATGACCAGAGCCGGGCTGCCTATGACCAATTTGGCCATGCCGCGTTTGAAAATGGCGGGGCAGGTGCTGGTGGCGGTGGCGGCGGCTTCGGCAATTTCGGCGATTTCGGCTCTATGGGCGATATTTTCGAGGAGTTTTTTGGCGGTGGCCGTCGTGGGCGCGGCGCGCAACGCCAGCAGCGCGGCAATGACTTGCGCGCCGATATTGAAATATCGCTGGAAGAAGCCTTTACCGGCATTGACCGGCAAATCAACCTCACCCGCGCCGCCGCTTGCAACACATGCAGCGGGTCAGGCGCCAAGCCCGGAACCCAGCCGACCACATGTTCTGTCTGTCAGGGGCATGGCAAAGTGCGCGCGCAGCAGGGCTTTTTCATGGTTGAGCGTCCCTGTCATCAATGTCAGGGCAGCGGCCAAATCATTGCCGACCCATGCAGCGATTGTGGCGGGCGCGGCCATATTCAGCAGCCGCGCAATCTGTCGGTCACTGTGCCGGCCGGGGTTGAGGATGGCACGCGGATACGCCTGTCGGGCGAAGGCGATGCCGGGCCGCGCGGCGCCAATTCGGGCGATTTATATGTTTTTGTTAATGTCCGTCCGCATGGCTTTATGCAGCGCGACGGTGCTGATTTATTCTGCATTATGCCCGTGCCATTTGATGTGGCTATTGCCGGGGGCGGCGTGCAAGTGCCACTTCTTGGCGGCAAAAAAGTCAAGCTGACCCTGCCGGAAGGCGCGCAAACCGGCCAGCAATTCCGCCTGCGCGGCAAGGGCATGCCGGTTTTACGCAGCCGCAACCAGGGCGACCTTTATGTGCAGATAAATGTCGAAACCCCAAGCAATATGAGCCGCGAGCAGAAAAAATTACTCGATGCGTTCAGCAAAAGCCTGAATGACGATAATTACCCGCAGGTAAAATCTTTTGGCCGCAATATAGGCGGCAAATCCGGCAAATAGGCACTCGCCTCAAGGCGCGCAGGCTGGTATAAGCGCGCCATGAGACTTGTTATCAATGGATGCGGTGGCCGCATGGGTCGCACGCTTTTGCGACTGGCGATTGAGGCCGAGGACATGACCCTTGCGGGCGGGCTTGAACAGGCCGGCAGCGCTGTATTGGGGCATGACCTTGGCACACTGGCCGGTGTCGGTGAGCTTGGGCTTGTGGCAAGCGATGACGCGCTGGCCGCCTTGGCCTGTGCGGATGCGCTGGTTGATTTTTCCTCGCCCGCCGCTTCTGTGGAATTGGCCGGTTTGGCCGCGCAGGCGCGCATTGCCCATATTATCGGCACAACCGGCTTTAACGCCGATGACGAGGCCGCCATTGCCGCCGCCGCGCGCCATGCGACGATTGTCAAATCCGGCAATATGAGCCTTGGCGTTAATTTGCTGGCCGGTCTGGTGCGTCAAGCGGCGCGCGCGCTACCCGATAATTGGGATATTGAAATCCTTGATATGCATCACCGCCACAAAGTCGATGCGCCTTCCGGCACGGCGCTGCTGCTTGGTGAGGCCGCCGCCTCGGGGCGCGGGGCGACGCTGGACACGCTGCGCGAAAGCGGGCGCGACGGCATTGGCAAAGCCCGCGCTGAGGGCGCGATTGGCTTTGCCGCTTTGCGCGGCGGCAGTGTGGTTGGCGACCATGAGGTTATTTTCGCCACGCAGGGTGAGCAGATACGCCTGTCGCACCGCGCCGAGTCGCGGGATATTTTCGCGCTTGGTGCCTTGCAGGCCGCGCGATGGGCGACTGGCCGTCAAGCCGGTCTTTACAATATGCAACATGTTCTCGGCCTGGCCGAGCCATCCTGATTTTGGAGGCAATGATAATGGGTGTTCTGGTTCTTGTGCGGCACGGGCAAAGCCAATGGAATGAGCAAAATCTGTTCACTGGCTGGCGCGACCCGGATTTGACCGAGCAGGGCATTGGCGAGGCACGCGCCGCCGGACACGCGCTCAAGGCAGCGCTTGAGGCGCAGGGCATATTATTTGACCACGGCTTTACCTCGGAATTGCAAAGGGCGCAAAAAACCTGCGCGCTGCTGCTGGAGACGCAAGGCCAGACCGATTTGCCGGTAACTCGCAATATCGCCCTCAATGAACGCGATTATGGCGATTTATCCGGCCTCAACAAAGATGATGCGCGCGCCAAATGGGGCGAAGAACAAGTGCATATTTGGCGGCGCAGCTATGATACACCACCGCCCGGCGGCGAAAGCCTGAAAGATACGGCAGAGCGCGTGCTGCCCTATTTCCAAACCGAGATTTTGCCGCGCGTCACGGCTAGTGAAAACATTCTTGTCGCCGCGCATGGCAATTCACTGCGCGCGCTGGTCATGGTGCTGGACGGACTGGGCGAGGATGAGATTATTGATGTCAATATCGCCACTGGCGTGCCTTATATTTATCGGCTGGCTGCCGATGGCACGGTTGAGAACAAAGAGATTCTCTCCCTTTGAGATTTTGTCAGGCCGCGCCTTCGGCCTGTAATAATTGGCGTTTCACACCCAAGCCCCAGCGATAGCCGTTCAGCCCGCCTTTGCCATCCAGCACGCGATGGCATGGAACCAGCCAGGAAACCGGATTGGCACCAACCGCCCCACCCAAAGCGCGCGGCGCGGTGTCGAGTTTTTCGGCCAAAGCGCCATAGCTGGTCGTGGTGCCGGGCTTGATACGCAGCAAAGCGCGCCAGACTTTATGCTGAAACGGCGTGCCTATCAGCAAAAGCGGGGGCGGTTTGGCGGAAAAAGCCGCTTTTGCGAGCTTTGCCAATTTATCCGGCTGTTCCTCTATCGCAGCCAGCGACCAGTTTTTTCGCAGCGCGCTGATTTCCCCTTTCGCGCGGGCTTGCCCGCAAAAACCGAGAAAAGCGATTTCACCTTCTGCTGTGGCGAGCAAGAGCGCCGAGCCGAAAGGGGTTGGTGCGTCGCGGTGACACAAAAGCCTCAGGCCGCGCGCCTTTGATTTATCCAAAAATCTGTTTTTGAGCATGATTGTTTCCCTTATTGCCACGAAACAGTAGCACAATTGCCCGATGATGCAAACTCACGCCGGTTGCGGCGGACGATTGCGCCAATTGGCCAGCGTGATTTGCAAGGCGGCGGCCAGGCTGGCGCGTTCCTCCGGCGCCAGAAACGCACCCACGGATACATATTGACCATGTGAGGATAAAATCAGCGCCGTCGCCTCATCATCCACGCCTTGCCGACCGGTCAGCTTGACGCGCACCCAATAGGGGTCAAACACCCATTGGCGCGTCTCGCCGGAGCTTGCGGCGCGGGCGAAAACCAGCTTGCCGTCCTGCATAAACAGCATTTCACTGCGCTTGCCGTCGCGGTAATTGAGTTTGAAAAACGCATAAAGCAATACCACATCAAGGCCGAAAAAGCCGAATACCGGCCATGCGCCCTGCGCCCAGAAAAACCCGCCCGCGGTAAAGCTGATGGCAGCAAAAACCACCATCAACAAGCGGAACCCTTGCCGCGACAGCGACACATTGGGGCGCAAAGTCAGGTAAAAATCATCCGCCAATGGGCGGGCGGCCTGTGACATTGCATAGGGAGGCGTTGCATTTGACATATATATGTTTTAGGGCGTAATGCGCCCGCAGCAAGGGCGGCAATGTCGCACATGAAGGCAAAACGGCACGGGAAAGGCAAATGATGAAAAAAGCGGATATCGCCACTTTCTTTGAACGCCTGTCCGAGGCCGACCCGTCGCCGGAAACCGAGCTGGCCTTCACCAATGAGTTCACCCTGCTGGTCGCTGTTGTGCTGTCGGCGCAGGCGACCGATAAAGGCGTCAACAAAGCCACAAAAGCGCTGTTTGCCAAGGCCGACACGCCGGCCAAAATGGTCGCACTCGGCGAAGATGTGATACGCGCGCATATCAAGACGATTGGCCTTTACCGCAATAAAGCAAAAAACGTGTTTGCCCTGTCACAAAAACTGCTCGACGCCCATGACGGGCAAGTGCCGCGCGATCGCGACACGCTGACCAGCCTGCCCGGTGTCGGCCGCAAAACCGCCAATGTGGTGATGAATGTCGCTTTTGGCGAAGCCACTTTCGCGGTTGATACGCATGTTTTCCGCCTGTCCAACCGCACCGGCCTCGCGCCGGGCAAAACCGTGTTGGAAGTTGAAAAAAAACTGGACAAACGTGTGCCGGAACCGTATCGCCAACACGCGCATCATTGGCTTATTTTGCATGGCCGTTATATATGCGTCGCGCGCAAGCCGAAATGTCCGGACTGCCGCGTCCATGATATTTGTCGCTTCAAAGCCAAAACCCGCCTGACGTGATTTGACCCAAAGCCTGATTTTTGACAAAGGAGACCCCGCATGTCCCAAACAGCCCCGAAATTGATTACCGGCATGGGTGCCGCGCTGGTTGATTTATTCGCCGATATTGACGATGCCGGTTTGCAGGCGCTTGGCAGCCCGAAAGCCTCCATGTCGCTGGTCGATGCCGAACGCTCGGTAGCCATGCGCGAAAATCTGCATGTCCACACACAGCGCGCCGGTGGCTCTGCTGCCAATACGATTGCCGGTCTGGCCGCTTTGGGGCAGGAAACCGGCTTTATCGGCAAAATCGGAGATGATGCGCTGGGCGCTTTATTCTCCGACAGCATGACCGATTTGGGCGTGCGCTTTCCGGTCACGCCGCTTGACGCCGAAGCCCACCCCACCGGTCATTGCCTTGTTTTGGTCACGCCCGATGCCGAGCGCACCATGCACACGGTTCTCGGCGCGTCAGTGACAACAGCACCGGAAGATTTGAATAATGACTTGCTGGCGCAAACCGGCCTGATTTTTGCCGAAGGCTATATTTGGGATGCCGAGCCGGGTCGTGCCGCGTTCACGCAGGCCGCCCGTCAAGTGCGCGCGCAAGGCGGGCAAGCCGCCTTTTCGCTTGCCGATGCCTATTGCGTTGACCGCCACCGCGCCGCCTTTCACAGGCTTTTGACAGAAGATATTGACATTGTGCTGGCCAATCTGGCCGAAGCCCATGCGCTGTTTGAGACTGACAATTTTGACGAAGTGATTGCCGGTATGCGCGGGCTTGACCTGCTTGGCGTTGTCACCATGAGCGCCGAGGGGGCGATGGTGATTGACCATGACACGGTTGAGCGCGTGCCTGCCGTGGCGGTTGATGATGTGCAGGATTTGACCGGTGCGGGCGACCAATTTGCCGCCGGATTTTTCGCCGGTCTGGTCAATGGTCAGACACCGGCGCAAGCAGCAGGGATTGGTGTGGTGATGGCCAGCGAGGTTATTCGCCATTTCGGGCCGCGCCCGCAAAGTGATTTGGCGGCGTTGATGCAGCGCCACGGCTTGTCCCTATAGCGGCAGATTTGGGTCAGATTTTGCGGAGCATCACGCGGTCAATCGCATGATCTGTGCTTTTGTGCAAAATAAGGTCGGCGCGCCCGCGTGTCGGCAGAATGTTTTCCGACAAATTGGCCAGATTGATGCGCGTCCAAATATCAATGGCGGTTTCTTCCGCTTGCTCATCGCTTAAATCGGCATAGCGCTTGAAATAAGCGCCGGGCTGGCGAAAGGCGGTTTCGCGCAAGGACATAAAGCGCTCAACATACCAGCGTTGGATGATGTCCGCCTCGGCATCAATATAAATTGAGAAATCGAAATAATCGGAGACAAAGGGTATCTCATTATCGGCCTCGGCCATAATAGCCGGTTGCAGCACATTCAGCCCCTCAACAATTAAAATATCGGGCTGGGCGACACTGACCTGCTTATCGGGCAGAATATCATAGGCGATATGCGAATAGACCGGTGCGGTGGCAACCGGCGCGCCGGATTTGACCTTGGACAGAAAGCCGAGCAATTTGCGTAAATCAAAGCTTTCGGGAAAGCCCTTGCGTTGCATAAGGTCGCGCTCCTCCAGCACCGCATTGGGATAGAGAAAACCATCCGTTGTCAGCAATTGCACTTGCGGATGCGACGGCCAGCGCGCCAGCAATTCGCGCAAAATACGCGATGTCGTGCTTTTGCCCACCGCCACCGAGCCGGCCACACCAATGACAAAGGGGACTTTTGTTTCGCTGCCCAAAAACTGATTGGTGACACCATACAGATTTTGCGTGCCTTCAACATACAGACTCAAAAGGCGCGACAATGGCAGGTAAATCTCTTCCACTTCCTTCAGCGATACGGTCTCGCCAAGCCCGCGCAGTTTTTCCAATTCCTGCTCGGTCAGGGTCATTTCCGTGTCTTGGCGCAAGCGCGACCATTCCTCGGCGGTGAAGGAGCGATAGGGCGACAGGGTTTTTGAATTCTGTTCAGTCATTATCGCCCTACTGTTGGCGCGCCGCCTTTTCAGCCAAGCCGGAAACACCTTCGCGCGCGGCCAAGACCTGCATGACATCGCCAAGCGGGATATTGCGCGCGGCCAGCACGACCAGCAAATGATAAAGCAAATCAGCCGCTTCGGCGGTCAATGCCGCGTCATCCTGTTGCAAGGCGGCGATAATGGTTTCTACCGCCTCCTCACCCAGCTTGCGGGTGGCACGGGGCAAATCAGCCAATAATTGTGCGGAATAGCTGCTGTCAGGCGCAGCGCTGCGGCGCTTTTCAATCTCAGCAAACAGCTTGTCTAATTGTTCAGATGTCACTGTGACCTCTCCCCCAAGGCGCTGTCATCTTAACCTGCCCCTGCTCTATCAGAAAGCACATGCCAATCCAAGCCCGTTTATGCGCCGCCTGTTTTCCCGCACCAAGCCCATCAAGACGCGCCCAAGCGCCCTTAGCCTTCCGGCGCGCCCAAGCGCATTGCCAGACCGGCCTCGGCCATGGCCTGTTTGGCCTCAGCGATGGAATAAGTGCCGAAATGGAAAATTGAGGCGGCCAGCACAGCGCTGGCATGACCTTCGCGCACGCCGTCAATCAAATGCGCCAAATTACCGACCCCGCCTGACGCAATCACCGGCACCGGCACGGCATCGGCAATAGCCCGCGTCAAGGCCAAATCATAACCGGCCTTGGTGCCGTCGCGATCCATTGAGGTCAGCAAAATCTCACCGGCGCCATATTCAGCCATTTGCCGCGCAAAACCAACGGCCTCAATGCCGGTCGCCTCGCGTCCGCCATGGGTAAAAATCTCCCAGCGGTCAGTGTCCACCTGCTTGGCATCCATCGCCACCACAATGCATTGCGCGCCAAACTTGTGCGAGGCTTGCGCGACCACATCGGGATTGTTAACCGCCGCCGTGTTAAACGAGACTTTATCAGCACCGGCCAGCAGCAAATTACGCACATCATCCGGTGTTCGCACACCGCCACCCACGGTCAGCGGCATGAAACATTGCTCAGCCGTGGCGCGCACCACATCAATCAGCGTGGCGCGGTTTTCATGCGAGGCGGAAATATCAAGAAAGCACAGCTCATCCGCACCGGCCGCATCATAGGCTTGGGCGGCGGCGACCGGGTCACCGGCATCGACCAAATCAACAAAATTGACGCCCTTCACAACGCGCCCTTCATGCACATCGAGACAGGGTATCACGCGCACTTTAAGCATTATGCCACCCCGTCCAATGCCAGCGCTTCGGCGGCGTCAAGGCGGCCATCATAGAGGGCGCGGCCCGAAATCGCGCCAATCACGCCGTCGCCTTCATGCGGCAACAGGGCTTTGACATCTTCAATACCGGCCAAGCCGCCAGAGGCAATCACCGGTATCGTCACCGCCTGCGCCAATGCGGCGGTTGCTGCCACATTGACCCCCTGCAACATGCCGTCGCGGTCAATATCAGTATAAATCAAGCAGGCCACGCCGACATCTTCAAAGCGGCGCGCTAAATCAACCGCCGTAATTTCGCCGGTCTCCGCCCACCCCTCAACCGCGACGCGCCCGGCGCTCGCATCAATGCCGACAGCGACCTGTCCGGCAAAAACGCGGCAAGCATCCATGACCAATTGCGGGTCGCGCACAGCAGCGGTTCCCAAAATCACCCGCCCGATACCAGCCTCCAGCCAGGCTTCAATAGTCGCCATATCCCTGATGCCGCCGCCAAGCTGGGTTTGCGCCGGGCTGGCCGCCAATATCGCCTCAACCGCCGCGCGATTGACCGGCGCTCCGGCAAAAGCACCATCCAAATCGACAATATGCAAATGCGAAAAGCCCTGCGCGGCGAATGCCGCCGCCTGCTCAGCCGGATTGTCATGGAACACAGTGGCGCGCGCCATGTCGCCCTGTTGCAGGCGCACGCATTGGCCGTCTTTCAAATCAATGGCGGGAAATAAAATCATGGTGTCCAATCCAGAAAATTGGCAATCAGCCGCAAGCCCGTTTGCTGGCTTTTTTCGGGGTGAAATTGCGTGCCGCATATATTATCGCGCGCCAATGCGGCGACAATATCGCCGCCATAATCAGTGGTCGCGGCAATATGCTGCCTGTCATCGGGGCGGGCGGCATAGCCATGCACAAAATAGGCATGCGCGCCATCCAGCCCGTCAAAGACCGGATGCGGCTGCGCCACGGTCAGCTCATTCCAGCCCATATGCGGCACTTTCAACCCATCCGGCACAGCCAATGCCTCGACCGTGCCGCCAATCCAGCCCAGCCCGTCATGCGTGCCGCGCTCAAGCCCGGTGGCGCAAGTCAATTGCATGCCGACACATATGCCGAGAAACGGATAACCCTGTTCACAGATGCGGGTTTGCAGGGCTTCCGTCATGCCGTCAATGGCGCGCAAGCCTGCCGCGCAATCGCCGAAAGCGCCAACGCCGGGCAAGACAATATGCGCGGCGCGCGCGACCATATCGGGGTCGGCAGTGACAGACACGGCGCGCGGCGATTTAGCCATGCCCGCCATTTTGGCAAAAGCCTTTTCCGCCGAGCGCAGATTGCCCGAGCCGTAATCAATCAATGCAATGCTCAACTGCCCTATCCGTCAGCTTAACTGCCCAGCACGCCTTTTGTGGATGGCACGGCATCGGCCTTGCGCGGGTCAATTTCAATGGCTTGGCGCAACGCCCGCGCCAGCCCCTTATAACAGCTCTCGACAATATGGTGATTATTCTCGCCATAAAGATTTTCGACATGCAGTGTAATGCCTGCTGCCTGCGCGAAGGCCTGAAACCATTCCTTGAACAATTCCGTGTCCATATCGCCCAGTTTCGGCTTGGACAGATTGACCCGCCAAATCAGATAGGGGCGTTGCGACACATCCAGCGAAACGCGAGTGCAGGTTTCATCCATTGGGATGGTGACGCTGCCATAGCGGGTCAGCCCTTTGAAATCGCCCAAAGCCTCACGCACCGCCTCACCAATCACAATGCCGGTATCTTCGGTGGTGTGGTGGAAATCAATGTGCAAATCGCCCTTGGCCTCAACTTTCAGGTCAATCAGCGAGTGACGCGACAATTGCTCAAGCATATGGTCAAGAAAGCCAATTCCGGTATTCACCTGATAATCGCCAGTGCCGTCGAGATTGACCGAGACGGAAACTTGCGTTTCCTTGGTGTCGCGCGATTTTTGCGCTGTGCGTCCGCTCATGAAACTTAAATCCTTCAGTCCGCCGGGGCGCATTGCCACCGAACTGCCAACAGTGCGCCTGTTTTAGCAAACCCGACCGGCTTTATCAAAGCGAATAATTGGCTCAACGCCCATTGCGTCAGGCGCGCCCATCGCTGCCGGCACGCTTGGCGCGCAAATGCACATAAAGCGCACCGCTGCCGCCATGCACTACCGCCGCCGCGCCAAAGGCCACAATATAGGGTGCCAAGGGCGACATATTCAGCCATTCCGGCACCAATCGCCGCAAGACACCATTGCCGCCCGCGCCCTTGCCGGTGACCAGCAAAACAAACTTATGCCCGGCGGCGCTTTCCTCCATGATAAATTGCGTCAGGCGCTTTTGTGCCTGGGCGGCGGTCATTCCGTGCAAATCGAGCCTTGCTTCTATTGGCTGGCGGTTTTTTTGCAGGCGGCGGCGCAGATTCGGGTCAATACGCGCCTCCGGTGACAAAGCGCGCATTGGCGTGGCTGTTTTCACCTGCCTGTCCGGTGTCGGTGCGGCTGATTTGCCGCCACTGGCGCGCGCCGGTTTGGATGGCACAGCCCGGGTCGGTGCGGCAGCGATATGATAAGCGCGGCGGTTTTCCGGCAGAGGCGTTGCCGTGCCGGCCAGCCGGTTCCACAAAGCCAAATCCCCTTCCGACAAATTACCGGTTCTGGCCGATTTTTCAGATAGAGGGGGTTTTGCCTTGTCGCGCATGATGACCGCAAGCCTATTCGGCGCTGGTGGCGACCAGTTTCCAGCTATTCTCCGGCGCATCAAACGGGCGCTCAAATGTCCATAAATCGCGGCTGACGCTGGGGTCAGGCGGCGTCTCATCCGCCCCTTTGGCTTTCACATAGGAAATGATTTCGGCTCGATAGCGCACTTCCAGACGCATAATGCCATTTTCAAAAATCGCATCTTCAATCATTGGCCGGTCGAGCCGCAATATCTCCGTATGCAATTCCAGCCCGTCTTTTTCGCGCGCGGCAATCGCCTCGGCAAAACCCTGACAGACCGCCTCATCAAGAAAAACTTCCGCCTTTTCCAAATTGCCCGCCGCAAACGCCTCCAGCACAATGCCATAAGCGGTGCGCGCACCCTCAAGGAACACGCCCTCGTTGAAATCGGGCAGATAATCACGGAAATAGGCCAGCCCGCGCCCATCCGGCGGCGTCTCGCCTGCGACCATGCCTTCCTCGCCGGACGCTTGTGCGGTTTCCGGCCTGGCCTGCTCAAGCGGCGTAACATCATTTGTCGCCGGTTTATCATCCTTGGCCTGATTGGCATTATCGTCTTTGGGCGCACCGGAAAACGCATCGCGGTTCAGCCGATAGGCATTTGACCGGTCATGGCGCGCGTCTTCATCATTCCGCATGCCCAAAACGCTGCGTAATTTGAAGCCGATAAACACGACAATCACCAGAAGTATAAGATTTAACGGGTCGATGGTTCTGCGCTCCATGCTTTTGCCGGAGGGAAAATGCCGTCCGGGTCTTTAAGGCAACGCCTCAATACCCCATATTTGGCCTATTGCGGGGCTTTTTCAACCCCTGATACATAATTACGCCCGCTTGCGTGCATAAAACCCTCGGCCATGAGGGCGCGATATGCCACATTGGGCGCGAAAGGAGCCGCCAATGCCCGGTTTATTGCTGTTTATTCTGATAGGCGTGCCACTCGTCGAGATTTTCCTGTTCATTGAAATAGGCGGCGCGATAGGGGCGGGTTGGACGGTATTGCTGATTTTCGCCACCGCCATGATTGGCCTGTCCATGATGCGCCGACAAGGGCTTGATGTGCTGCGCCGCGCGCAAACCGCGCAAGCACGCGGCGGCGCGCCCTTGGGGGAAATGGCGCATGGCGTCCTGATTTTGCTGGCCGGGCTGTTGCTGCTGACGCCGGGTTTTCTGACCGATGCTTTGGGCTTTTTTCTGCTCTGGCCTGCTGGTCGGCTGTTTTTAATGGCCAGCCTGTTGGAGGCTTTGCTGCCGAGCATTATCGGACGCTTCGGTGTCGGTTCCGTTTCCCCGCAAAAGCCGTCGCCGGAGCAAAATATCATAGAGGGCGATTATAAGGTTAATGACCCGCCTTCCGGCAAGGAATAGGGAATGGGCGGCGTTTTACGATTTTTTTGGATTTTGCGCCTATGCTTGCGGGCATGTTGAGCCAGCATGTTGAGATTGCACTCAATCGGCAAGTTTGCTATGCCTCTGCCCGACGGGCGTGACCTGTCCGGCTCAATCCAGATGAAGGAGAAAAACAATGAGCAAAAAATCCAAGGCCAAAGGCGAAAACGGCGTATCGGAAAAGCCTGAAGAAATGGCTGAAGCACCGGCCACCGAAACACCCAATGAAGCCGCAGGGGCAGCAGAGGCCGCAGCAGCCGGTGAGCAAAATGTTGATGGCGGGCCGGGCATGGCCATTTTAACGCAATATGTCCGTGACTTATCGTTTGAAAATCCGGGCGCACCGCGTTTTCTGGCCGACGGCGAACCGGAAATCGGCGTCAATGCCAATGTCGGCGCGCGCAAGCTGGCTGAAAATGATTATGAAGTCCTGCTAAAATTCCGCGTTGAAGCCAAATCCGGCGAAGATGCGAAGTTTATTGCCGAATTGGAATATTGCGGCATTTTCCGTCTGGCCAATGTGCCGGAAAATAATATCGGGCCGGTTTTGCTGATTGAAGGCCCGCGCCAATTGTTTCCTTTCGCCCGCCGTATCATTGCCGATGCAACGCGCGATGGCGGCTATCCGCCGATTTTGCTGGATCCGATTGATTTCGTCTCGCTGTATCAGCAAGGCCCAGCAACACGCGAAGCCGAAGCGGCCAAAGCCGGTGAAGCAGGCCAGCAAGAGCCGGCTCCGGCCGACTAATCAGGCCTCGTCCTGCTGCCGTTTTAACCAAATCGCAGTTTGCGGAAATTCGGCAATGAAGGCGCGATGCGCCGCCGCTTCGCTGTCGCTCACTTGGGCGGCAAGCGGGGCAGGGCGGCGCTTGCGCGGCGCGGTTTGCTGGCGCATATCAGCAGCGCTGGCGACCCCAACATTATTGCCCCCGACATTATTTCCATTGGTGGCTGGCGCGGCCGCGCCTTTTGATGCGCCCTCCTGAAATACGAGGTCGGGCTGGCGACCGCCGGATAATTCCAGATAGACACCGGCCAGTAATTCGGAATCAATCAGCGCGCCATGCAAATCGCGGTTTGAATTATCGACCCCGAAACGGCGGCACAGCGCGTCAAGGCTGGCGGGTGAGCCGGGAAAGCGCTTGCGTGCCATAGCCAGCGTATCCACCACCGGATTGGGCAGTTTATTCTGGCCGAGCAGCGCCAGCTCGGCATTGAGAAACTTCATGTCAAAATCGGCATTGTGAATGACCAGCGCATCATCGCCGATAAATTGCAAAAACCCCGCCACAATGTCGGCGAAAAGCGGCTTATCGCGCAAAAACGCCTCGGACAAGCCATGCACTTGCTCGGCTTGCGGCGGCATATCACGCTCCGGATTGATATAAACATGATAGGTCTCGCCGGTCGGTAAGCGATTGACCAGTTCGAGACACCCTATCTCGACAATCCGGTCGCCTGTGGCGGGGTCAAGACCGGTGGTTTCAGTATCAAGGACAATTTCACGCATGGTCGGCCTTCTTGGCTGGTCTGCCGGTGGCTGGCGGTGGCTCTCTGTCACGCGCCACGCTCGGCTTCGCGTTGCTCATATCTCTGGCGGCGGGCGTCCAGCGCCGTGCCTTCGCGCCCTTCCAGAGCAGCAAGAATATCATGAATCTGGCGGCGCGCGTCTTCTACCGAAACCGAACTGTCCACAATAAAGTCGGCGCGGCGGCGCTTTTCGGCA
>Ga0213866_10000949_pt1 | contig 22331 bp, 16 predicted proteins | sample PICome_11_FD_160079 | JGI IMG/M metagenome (GOLD analysis project Ga0213866, IMG submission 160079) | Coastal seawater microbial communities near Pivers Island, North Carolina, United States - PICO284 | ecosystem: Environmental > Aquatic > Marine > Coastal | place: USA: North Carolina...
GAGCATTTTGTTTAAGTGAACCCGAGGCAGGAAGTGACGCAACTTCGCAAACTACACTGGCTGTTGATAAAGGAGATCATTATATTATTAATGGAACTAAAAATTGGATTACAAATGGAAGTCGCGCTCAAATATACATAGTCATTGCACAAACAAATAAATCTAAAGGACATAAAGGCATAAACGCATTTATAGTTGAAAGAAATACACCTGGTTTTCACATAGGTCCAAAAGAAAATAAATTAGGAATTAGAGGAAGTGACACTCACACTTTACAATTTAATAATGTTAAAGTCCCAAAAGAAAATCGTATTGGTGAAGATGGATTTGGATTCAAATTTGCAATGAAAACTTTATCTGGTGGTAGAATTGGAATTGCAGCACAAGCTTTAGGAATTGCTTCAGGAGCTTACGAATTGGCTTTAAAATACTCGAAAGAACGTAAAGCATTTGGAAAGGAAATTAGTAAACACCAAGCAATTAGTTTTAAATTAGCAGAAATGGCAACAGATATTGAAGCTGCTAGACTTTTAGTTTATAAAGCTGCAATAGAAAAAGATAACAATATAAATTATGACAAATCAAGTGCCATGGCAAAATTATACGCTTCAAAAGTAGCTATGCAGCATACTGTTGAAGCTGTTCAAATTCATGGTGGTAATGGATTTGTAAAAGATTATCATGTAGAACGAATGATGAGAGATGCTAAAGTAACTCAAATCTATGAAGGCACATCAGAAATACAAAAAATAGTAATTTCAAGAGAACTTTTAAAAGATTAACTTAGCCTTGCTAAAGTCAATTCACATTATAAATTGTCATCATCAAGTAATTCTAAATCAGATTTAATATCAGTAGTTATCCCGCTTCACAATGAAGCTTTAAATGTGAAGTTAATGGTGCTAGCTTTGACAAAGGCCCTGAAAGACTTAAACTATGAGGTTCTGTTTGTGAATGATGGGTCAACAGACGACACTTCAAATCAACTAAAAAAACTAAATGAAAAATCTGTAACAGTTATTGAATTAGATAAAAACTATGGCCAAAGCTCTGCAATAGCAGCAGGAATAGATTTTTCTAAAGGGAATTACATTGTTACTATGGATGGAGATTTACAAAATGACCCTTACGATATTCCATGGATGCTAGAAATCCTTAAAAATAAAAGTTTAGATTTGATAGCAGGTTTTCGTAAAGAACGTAAAGATCCTTTCTTTAAAAAAATCCCGTCAATAATTGCCAATTACATAATTCAAATATTAACAAAAACTAAAATTAAAGACAATGGATGTGCTTTAAAAATATTTAATGAAACTACAGCAAAAAAATTAATATTTAGTGGCGAAATACACCGATATATTACAACAATCAGCTTTTTGAATGGATTAAAAATAATGCAAGTGCCAGTAAATCACATGCCTCGCAAATTCGGCAAATCAAAATATGGTCTTAGTAGAACATTCAAAGTTATTTATGACATATGTTTAATTATTTTAAACAAAAAATATTCTAATCAACTTTTTAAATTAAAAGAAAAAAATTATTCTGTAAAAAATATTTATTATAGTTGTAATAAGCTTACAAAAAGAAATTCCATACAATTCCAAACCTAACAATAAAATCTCTGTAGGGATAGTTTGGAGCAGAGTAATAATTATAACCCGTAATTGAAGAGTTGAAGTGCTCAGCTTTTAAAAACAAACGAGTCTGCTGTATTTTAGCATTTATAAAAAAGTCTAATCTTGGGAACCCCCCCAATATAGATTCATTTTGAATATAAAATTCGGCAAGAACAGGATCATAAGCATTCATATTATATTTTGAAAAATAACTTAAAGTAAAACCTGTCTGCAAATACATGGCTTTTTTAAATAAATGATCACTATAATAAAAAGTATGCCTAGTATTTATCTCTGGAATATTGATGTAATAAGACCCTTCTAATACATTTTGATACAATACGGTATTGTATAAACCAAATTTTCTGTATTTAAATTCTTTTTCATATTTGAACCGTACAAAATTAATTGTTCCCTCATATTGATATGGCTTTACACCAGATCCTTTATCTTCAAAATATAAGTAGTTTTTAATATTGTTAAAATCGGCTGACAACGAACCTAAGATTTTTGAAGTTAAATTAAAATTCAATTTTTGAGATAATTCATTTCTGAAATTATTGTACCAATTATAATTTATATAATCGCTTTGATACAAGCGGAAATTATAATCTGCCACACTAGAATTTGTATTTAAATTTATACTAGCTTTTAAATCATCAGAGATATTAACATCAGCTTTTGCATTCAAAAAATTACCATTTAGATCACCTGTAATATTGACACCTAAATCAGCACTTAAATTAAATGGCCCAAGCTCATTTTGATATCCTCCTCCAAACGAAATTGCATTTTCTTTTAATCTATTTATAATTATTTGGTCATTTAAAAATACAAGAGAATTGTAACCATAATTAAATTGATTATATCCAACTTTTGCATTTAAAACTCCAATTTTTTCATTATTAAATTCTAGGTTTAGTTCTGAATAAAAATGCTCGAAAGTATTTTTATCAAACAAATCAATATTGCTAAAAGCATTTCCAAAGACTTCAGAATTTCTTTCCTGTTTAAATTGATAATATTTTTTTTCAAAATGAAAAGTATTCCCAAGTTTTAACCCATTATTCCCCAGTGAATCTTTTTGTCTTAACATATAAGCATGATCTAAATAAACCCTTCGCCCTTCTAAGTTGCTCTCAGCATCTTCAAAAAGCGGATCGAAAAGTGATCTATCTGTAAACTCAGAGTTCCCACTTTCAAAATCTATAATTTGTTCATTTGACAATCCACCATTTTCTTGATTTATCATGTATTGATTAACAAAATGAGCTCTTAAATAATAACGCTTATCTTTTGTGTGATAATTGGTTGTAAACCTAAAATTACCAGAGCTAGATAATATATGTTGGTATTTACCCAGAGACCTCATTCCCTTATATGCAATAGAGAAATTGAATTGTTCTGAAGTATTAACTGTGTAAAAAGCATCAAGTAATTGTCCCTGCTCAAAATTTGACTTAAACATTAGATCAGTTAACGGAGTTGGCACATGATAATATTTTATGTCATTTTTCTCCATATAATTATAATGTTTTGCTTTTGAACCAAAGGAAGGAAGCATAATTCCACTCTTTAAATTTTTTGTTAGTGAATTATATGTCTGCCCCATATTGTTAAAAGGTAATAAATCAAAATAATCCTTTCTTAAATAATTAAATTTGTAGTCTTTCTTAACAGAAAGCGTAGTATCAAGATAGGTTGTGTCATGGAAGATTGATATAATTTTATAATCTTCAATTTTAGCTTTTGGGTTTTTTCCTATATTATTTGAAGACCTATTATACAAACTATCATTTAATCTAGTTTTTGAAGGATTTTTATCTCTGGCACTTCCATCTAATGTGCGCAGGTTTCGCTGAGCAAATAAATTGTTAGAAAAAAATATAACTACAAATACAACTAAATGTTTGTATAGCATAGTGTTTGATAATATATAATTGATTCAAAAGTAGGAAATTATTAGGGATTTTGATAGGTTTGAATAATTACATAAATATTAATCAACTTTTTTAAATCCAAGTACTTTGTGTTAGCTAAAAGCTTAACAAATAAAAAATTTGAGTGTGGGACAGATGAAGCTGGAAGAGGTTGTTTGGCAGGGCCAGTAACTGCTGCTGCTGTTATTTTACCTAAAAATTTTGAGAATCAAACAATAAATGATTCCAAAATAGTTTCTGAATCAAAAAGAATTAAATTAAAAGAAATTATTGAAAATAAAGCTATAAGCTTTGGGGTTTCGCATGTTGATAATAATAAAATTGATCAAATCAATATTTTAAACGCCTCAATATTAGCAATGCATAATGCTATTAGTAAATTGCAAAATGTGTCTTTTATTTCAGTTGATGGAAATCGTTTCAAACCGTACAATAAAATTCCATACCAAACAGTCATTAAAGGAGATTCTTTATACTTAAATATTGCAGCTGCATCTATATTAGCAAAGACATACAGAGATAATTATATGAATATAATTCATGAAGAATTTCCAATGTACAACTGGAAGAAAAATAAAGGTTACCCTACTAAAGAACACAGGGATGCCATAAAAAAATATGGTGTATCAAAGTATCATAGAAAATCATTTAAACTATTACCTAATCAATTAAATTTTGAATTTTAATTTTATCTTTGATAGTGATCAAAAACTATAAGCTCATGAAAAAAGCAAGTCTTTTTATCACTCTTATCGCGTTAATTTTTAGCTGTCAAAAAAATAAACAACTAAATTCAAAAATAGTTGATTATATCCCTGAAGATTCTGAACTCATTATTCAAATTAATTTATTTGAAACTTTTAAAAGCGCCCTTGTAAACAATTCTTTACTCAAAAAAACTAATTTACTTTCTATTATTGAAGATAATCTAATTTCAATCGATAGTGTAAATATTTCTGGGCCATTATTATTATGTTATGGCCCTAAATCTGACTACACTTTTATAGCAAAAAAAAATCATGTTTTACAAGAGAAGCTTCTTAAAAATACAAAATCTAAAGATGACATATGGATTTTTAACTCCACTAAAAAATACACTGAATTAACTAAAACAAAATCAAGTCATTCTTTTTTAAAATATAGCTCTATTATCAAAGACAACTCAACTTTTACATTATATTATTCACCTAAAAGCTTATCAAAACAAAAAAGCTTATTGTTTGAAAATATAATAATAAATATTGATGCCAGCCCTAGTAGTATTGCAATTGACGGAGTATATACAGACTCTAAATGGATGAATATTTACAATGAAATCTCACCTAAAAAATCTAGCTTAAGTGAAATTAGTCCTAGTTCTAATTTTAATTCGTTTGTTTATTCAAATTTTGAAAATTTTTATAATAATATTAAAGAAATTGACAGCACATTAAAACTGCCTGAATCATCAAAGATGTTTTTTAATACAACAAAAGAATTTGGAGCTATTAAATCTGAATTTGGTGATGCAATTATAGTTCAATCAATTGATGTTAGTTCAAGTAATGATATTTTATTAAGCTATAGAGAATCCATTAAATCATTTCGATCAATACCTATATTTAAATTTAATAATGACTCTATTATTAATTCAAATTTTGGTGAAATACTTCCATCAACTAAAGCAAATTTTTATTCAGTAATAAATGATTTTATAATCTTTGCCGAAAAAGAAATAATCATTGAAAATATTATTTCAGAATTTATAAATAATAATGTTTTATCTAATGACCAAAATTATAAATCTGTAAAAAATTTATTAAGCGATGAGGTCTCATACGTTGAATCCTTAGATCCTGAAGCTTTAGCATTAATTATAAATGCAACTTTAAAAACATCCTTTTCTGAAGAAGATCTTCGCGAATATAAAAACTCAAGTTTTCAAGTTATAAAAGATGATAATGTCGTACACCTAAATGGTTTAATTAAAAAAAATACTGACTCAAACACACTTAAAAAAGTACAAGAACAATTTAGTTTTAAATTGGATGCACCAATTGTTGGAGAAATTCAATTTATAAATAATCACAGAACAAAACAGAAAGACATATTAGCACAAGACATAAATAATCAACTTTACCTAATATCAAACAAAGGGACTTTACTTTGGAAAAAAAAATTAGCTGGTCCTATTTTAGGCGAAGTAAAACAAATTGATTTATTCAAAAATGGACGGTTGCAGATGGCATTTGCAACTAAAAATAGAGTGTATTTAGTTGATATTTTAGGTAATGATGTAAATAATTTTCCATTAAAGTTTAAAGATGATATTTCAAAACCACTTTCAGTTTTTGATTATGATAAAAATAAAGATTATCGTTTTTTGGTTGTTCAAAATTCCGATTTATTGATGTACAACTCCAAAGGTAATCGAGTGAAAGGGTTTAAATATGATTCTAAATCTAATATTAGTTCTCAACCAAAACATATCAGACATCGAAATAAAGATTATATTACATTCTTGAGTGGTGATAAATTTGAAATTTTAAATCGTAGAGGAAAAACAAGAATACCAGTTGAAGAAAATTTCAAATTTTCAAACCAAGAATTATTTTTTAACAACGATATGTTTACTACAATTGGAATTAATGGTGATATTATTCAAGTAGATACTAAAGTAAGAGTTAGTAGAAAAACACTTGGATTTGAATCAAATACTAATTTATTAGCCTCAAACAAATTAATTATTGCTCAGTGGGACAATCATCTACAAATAGGTAATAAAAAAATAGACCTTGAATATGGAAGTTTTACTCCACCAAAACTATTTTATTTAAATGATAAAATATTTATTACAATCACTGATATTCAATCTAATAAAGTTTGGTTTTTTGACTCTAAAGGAGAAGTTTTAACTGATTTTCCAGTATATGGAACTTCAAGTGTTGATCTTAATAATGTAGATAAAGACAAGCCATTAGAATTTATATGTCAAATTAATTCTGATGAGCTTGTTATGTATCAAATGTATTAATTTGCTTTGCGTTGAAAAGATTAAAAAAGTGCTTTAAAATTTTTTCTTTTACCTCGTTTTCATCAATATAATCCTTTTTTAATTCAACTCTAAGAGAAGTAACTGATTTACCTCTTATGCCACATGGTATTATATTGTCGAAATAACCCAGATCAGTATTAACATTCAGTGCAAATCCGTGCATTGTAACCCATCTGCTGGCTCGAACACCTAAAGCGCAAATTTTTCTTGCAAATGGCGTATTAACGTCTAACCAAACTCCTGTTTCACCTTTACTAGTAGTAGCCTTTAAACCATACTCAGACAGTGTTTTAATGATTGTGATTTCTAAAAGTCTTAGATACTTATGAATATCAGTAAAAAAATTATCAAGATCTAAAATTGGATATCCAACAATTTGACCTGGCCCATGATATGTTATATCTCCACCTCTATTTATTTTATAAAATAATACCCCTTTGGTTTTAAGTTGTTCCTCACTCATCAAAAGATTTGACATATCACCACTTTTGCCTAAAGTGTAAACATGAGGGTGAGAAACAAAAATAAAATGATTAGAAGTTGGAAGTTTAACACTCTGACTTCTATTCCTAACTTTTGTATCAATTATTTTTTTAAACAATTTTTCTTGTAAGTCCCAAGTTTCTTTATAATCTTTTAAGCCTAAATCCTGAACATTGATTTCTTTATTCATAACACAAATATAAGGAGTATAAAATTTTAATAATGAATTTTAAATTCACTTATTGAAATCCAATCTAGACTCATTATCTTTGTTTTAATTAAGAAACAATCAATATGGCTCAGCTTTCAGAACAAGAACTTGTCAGACGTGAAAAATTATCAAAATTAAGAGAATTAGGTATAGATCCTTACCCTGCAGAATTATACCCAGTTACGAAATCTACAAAAGAGATTAAATCAAACTTTACAGAGGGAGAAAAAGTAATTATAGCTGGACGATTGATGCGTAAAAAAGTACAAGGTAAAGCTGCTTTCACTGAAATTCAAGATAGTTATGGGCGTATACAAGTATATTTTAATAGAGATGAAATCTGTACTGGAGATGATAAATCTAATTATAATGATTTATTTAAAAAACTGATTGATTTAGGAGATTTCATTGGAATTGAAGGTGAACTATTTACAACTCAAGTTGGTGAAAAGACAGTTTTAGTAAAAAAATTCAAACTATTAAGTAAAGCTTTAAAACCATTACCATTACCAAAAACTGATGCTAATGGAAAAGTGTATGACGAATTTGTTGATGCAGAGACTCGTTATCGACAACGCTATGCTGATTTAGTTGTTAATCCAAATGTAAAGGAAGTATTTGAAAAGAGATCAAAACTTTTTAATGCAATGCGTAATTTCTGTTCAAATGCAGGATATTTTGAAGTGGAAACTCCAATACTTCAACCGATACCAGGTGGTGCAGCCGCAAGACCTTTTATTACTCATCATAACTCACTTGATGTCCCGATGTATATGAGGATCGCATGTGAATTATATTTAAAAAAATTAATTGTTGGTGGCTTTAATGGTGTTTTTGAATTTGCTAAAACTTTTAGAAATGAAGGGATGGACCGAACTCACAACCCGGAATTTACAATGATGGAAATCTACGTTGCTTATAAAGACTATTATTGGATGATGGATTTTTGTGAACAGTTATTGGAGCATTGTGCAATAGCAGTGAATGGTACTACAAAAGCTAAATTCGGTAAACACGAAATTGATTTTAAAGCACCTTACCCTAGAGTTTCAATGACTGATTCAATTAAAGAATTTACTGGTTTTGATATTACTGGGAAATCAGAAGATGAAATTAGGAAAGCGGCAATATCATTAGGAATTGAAGTTGAGGATTCAATGGGCAAAGGCAAATTGATAGATGAGATTTTTGGAGAAAAATGTGAAGCTAACTACATACAACCTACTTACATTACTGATTATCCTAAAGAGATGAGTCCGCTAACAAAGCAACACCGTTCAAATCCAAATTTGACAGAAAGGTTTGAATTAATGGTATGTGGTAAAGAGATTGCAAATGCATACTCAGAATTAAATGACCCTATTGATCAGAGAAAAAGATTTGAAGATCAGTTGGAACTTTCTAACAGAGGAGATGCCGAAGCAACTGAGTTTATTGACGAGGATTTTTTAAGATCACTTGAATATGGAATGCCTCCAACTTCTGGTATGGGTATTGGAATGGATCGTTTGATAATGTTTCTAACTAATAATGCATCAATTCAAGAGGTTTTATTTTTTCCACAAATGAAACCTGAAAAGAAACAATTAGATTTAAACGATAACGAAAGTGCTATTTTTAATTTATTGAAAGAGAATAAAACAATGAATTTACAAGATCTAAAATCTAAGGTTGGACTTAGCAATAAAAAATGGGACAAAGGAATTAAAGGGCTAACTAAACTTGAATTAATAAAAGTATCAAAGATTAATGATGTGCTAACAGTAAGTTGTATTTTATAATATAAAATAGCATGTAATAAGCATTATTTAATCAAATATTTTTCAAATAAAAAATGTCAGAAAATAGTTCTGGCTTTTTTTATTTCAAGTTCATAACAAACTTGTTGTGTATCCATAAAATACCTAATCCAAAAACAATTGAAGCCATTATAAGTATATTATTCAAAACTCCTTCAACTGTAAATGACATTCTAATTAAAATTGTTGATATGATAAATCCTGAATTCCTAATTACTTTATGAAATTTGTCCGTATAGAAAAAGGAAACCAAAAGTAACAGCACATCAACAATTATTAAAACAGAGAAAAATTCATCAAAAAATAAACTGTTAACATCCTTAATTACAGCAGAAATATTAGATGGAATAGTTGTAGTTACCCATCCTGAAAAGGTAAATAATCCAATTAAAATAAAAATTGGAACTAAAGCAGTTGCCATGAGTTTTTTGATTTTAATAAATTGTTTAATCTGGGGAAGATCTAAAGAGTTTTTTAAACTAGATCCATCGAGACTCTCTCTCAAAAAACTAAATAGATAAATCATAAAAAACAAGAGAATCGCGGTAACTATATCATATGTAAAGTCCAAATCATTTTTTATTACAAACCAATCAGATGAAAGCTCAAGATTAGATAAGTCTTTGAAAATTCTACGTATGACAATCAATGTAATAATTTCATACTGTTTAGTTATATAAGTGGTGATTGACCTTGGAAGATAAAAAATCAATAGATAGACCTCATAAACTAAAATAAATGAAAATGGTGTGTAAATAGCTGCAATTGGATTATCAAAAAAGTTTGACTCCTCAAATAAACTAATTAACCCATACCTTTTTAAGTAAATTATTAATAAATGGACTATAAAACTAATCATACCAATGATAAGAATTATTTTTTCAATTTTTAACTTAACTTTCTCAGAAAGCATAAGGTTATATAGAACATTTAAATTAAAAAAATTACTCATAATCTACTGTAAATGTGTGAGTTAATAAAAAATTTTATGGTCAAAGTTACAAAAAAAACTTTACGGAAAAGTTAAAGTATGTTAAGATCAAATTTTGTTTATTTGTAATTATTGCGTCTTTAAACAGGTAATATTTTTTAAAAAATAAAAAATTTTGATTGAGTTATATGGATTTGGTTTAGCATTATTAATTGGGATAGTACTTGGTCTTATAGGTAGTGGTGGTTCAATTTTAGCAGTTCCAATTTTTACATACATTTTTTTATTAGACGAGAAACTTGCTACAGGGTACTCTTTATTTGTTGTTGGGTTTGGTGCTTTAGTTGGAGTAATTAAGCAATATCAGAAAAAAAATATTGATTTTAAAGCTGCTGTTGTATTTGGACTTCCTGCTGTTATTAGTGTAACCTTGATGAGATCATTAGTTGTCCCTTTTTTACCAGAAATTTTATTTGATTTTGGTGAAATTAACATTACACGAAGAATGGGAATATTAGGTCTTTTTGCTATTGTGATGATACCTGCCGCATGGGCATTTATAAAATCTACTAAGACAAAGACAAGAAATTTCAATTTAATTTCACAAAATTACAACTATACTATTATAATACTTGAAGGATTAATTGTCGGTAGTATAACTGGAATTGTAGGTGCTGGAGGAGGGTTTCTAATAATTCCTGTTCTAGTGATTTTTTTAAATATGAGTATTAAAATTGCAATTGGCACATCTCTCTTAATCGTTGCTTCAAAGTCGTTGATTGGTTTCTTTATAGGAGATGCATTATCAATGGAAATTGATTGGACTTTTTTGATCTCTTTTACTGCTATTGCTGGTAGTGGTGTAATTATTGGAAATTACCTAAATTCAATGATTGATGAAAAAAAATTACGTAATATATTTGGTTACTTTATTCTATTTATGTCTGCTTTTATATTTTTTCAAGAATTCATAAAGTAAATTTATTTGAAAATAATTATTTGTAGGAAACTGGCATCATTGCTAATTTAGGCTTTCTATCAACAGTGAATAAACCCCAGTGTTTTTCAGGCTCATTAGGATCTTCAGACCCTTTCCATGGTTCATCAAAAGCTTCAAAAACAAATGTAAGTATTGAATCTGACTTACTCCAATTGTTTAAAGCTCTATAATAAATTTTTTGAGTTTCAGGATTAACATTTTCTGTAGGTATCCCTAATCCATTTGATCTCGTAGCCCATCCAGCTTCAGTAATAACAACTAATTTATTTGGATATTTATTTGCTACAGCATTGTAATTTTGAATTGTATACTGCATACCTTCATCAATTGTTTTGTATTCCCAAACTGGATAAGTGTGTATTGAAATAAAGTCTATAATGTCTACTAGAGGCTCTAACTTATCTAACCATGGCACATAGTTTTCACAAAATGTCACAGGTTGTGAAGTTGAACTCTTTACCATTTCAACATATTTAATTACACTTTCAACAGGAACTAGATGGTCAGTCCAATCAACACAAGCTTCATTTCCAACTGAAAGAGAAAAAATAATATTTGGATATTCATTGGCTAATTCAATCAATTTATTCATTTGAAATAAGTTATTTTCAATGTTTTGTGCCAATTGTAAATTGTTATAAGATCCACCCCAAGGGCAATTTGGGTTATTAACCTCAGCCTCAATAAAAGCGCCAAGCATAACTCTTAAATTCAACTTTTCGTTTTGAATAACTTCAAGGACTGTATTGGAATGTTGATCACAACTATATAGTCTTATGTAATTCCATTGCTTTTGGACAATTAGCAAATCCTCTTTTACTTGCTCATAACTCGGGTAGGAATCTCCTGGCTTCTGTCCTTCTCTGTAACCAGAATAACAAACTGCTAAACCTAAGGGTATCGATAAAACTTCATTGTACTTCATAGATTTCTTTTAAAATTTTAATTTCTCGTCTTTATCCCATAAGCCCCAAAAAGCTCCAACATCACCTTCAGAACCTACTTTCCAAGACTCATCAAAGGAAGAGAAATAAAACATTTCAATGTTTTCATCATTTGACCAATTTTGGGCATTAATAAAATATTTTAAAGCATTTTCATAAGATGGAAATGCACCTTCCAAGTTAGCTCCTTGGCTTGGCCAGCCAGTCTCTGTTATTATGACTTTTTTTCCATTGGCGGCTGACATTGCTTGAAAATACATTTGCTTCATGTAAACCAAAGAATATTCTAGACTACATCCCTCCCAAAAAGGATAACAATTAGCCAAAATAACGTCGCAGACATCTGTAATTTTGGGTCTGTCTGTAAATTCGTAATAAGCGTCAACGTATCCTACTGGGGTGTTAGGTATAGCTGATTTAACTCGATTAATATAATCAATCAATTCGTCTTCACTCAAATCTTCACGATACATTACCTCGTTCCCAACAGCTGCAATATCTACGCAGCCCTGATTTGTTAAATTTATAAGACCATTTATTTCATCTTCGTTGATTATTGGATCGTCTCCTAACCATGCACCAACAAGAGTTTTCAAGCCATACTCCTTAGCAAGGATAGGTATTTGTTCATTACCGTCTGTACATGAAAATGTCCTTATCCATTTTGTGTAAGGTTTTATCAGTTCTAATTTTCTTCTGATTTGACTCTCAGAAATAAGATCTCCTGGCTTTTGTCCTTCTTCATAAGGACTAAAACAAAGACCATGCATACCATTGTTTAATACCGACTGACTTAACTTGATTAATGAATCTTTTTTGAGATTATTCGTATCAATACCTAGTAGTGATTTTGACTTTTCTTTTCTGTAAGACATAAATTAATTTTTGATTTGGGTTTTATTTAATTGACTTTAAAGTTTTTTTAATTTGGCTTGCTTTTTCTTCAGTTATACTATAATCTCGCATAATAAACATCGCTATAATTGTTCCTAGCATTGGAAAAAAACAGAAGAATGAATGTAATCCATCAACAGCTGATTGTTGATCAATAGTAGCTAAATCTGGATTAAATCCAACAAATGTTATTATTAATCCACTTAGTGCACCTGCAATACCATAACCAACTTTTACCATCCACCAATATATAGCACCAAAAATTCCTTCTCTTCGTTTTCCAGTATTAACTTCGTCAATATCAATAACATCTGCTGTCATAGACATCATTATTGTAAACAGGCTACCTATTCCAAATGAAAAGAAAGGTAATGCTAAAATATACATCCATGGTTTTCCAGGTATAAATAGAAAGTACAATAATATATAGCCTAATAATGAAATAGACTGCGATAACATAAAGGCTTTTTTCTTACCCATTTTTTTTGATATCCAAGCTACAGATGGTATTACAATGAAAGTAGTTACCAATGCGCCTAAACATCCAAACATTGAAACCCATATTCCGCTAGCTCCAGCATCTCCATTAAATAATTTATAAACAATTACAAAAAAAGTCAGTGCTGCAACAGTATTAAAAGCATTAAAAATTAAAAATGTAGCTCCGCATAACTTTCTAAAATCTTTAATTTTAAATGCCTCTATAAAACTTTCATATATCTTTGTTAGACTGTTACCAACATTTGCTAAGTTTAAAGGCTCATAATTTTCATTAATTGTCGGTTTACTTTTAATAAAAATAGCTGGAATAATTGCACAAATAGTACATGGTATAGATACCCAAATTGCTAATTCACGAACAGCTATATCTGCAGATGGAAACCAACTCTCATCATACATAATAATCCAAAATAAAGGGGCTATAACCCATGCCCATTGACCAATCCATTGTGAAATGGCCATTATATTTGTTCTTTCATGAAAGTCATCACTCATTTCATACCCCATTGCTACATATGGCACACTAAAAACAGTTAATCCAATATAAAAAACCAAAGACCATAAAAAGAAATACCAGAAATTATATTCAAGTCCATCACTTTTATAAATCTGCCACATGAATATGTATGCAAGCCCCATTAATATACCTCCAATCATTACGTACTGCCTGCGTCTTCCCCATCTGGATTTCGTATTGTCAGTTATAAATCCCATAATTGGATCTAGAAACGCATCAAAAATTCTAGGAAACAGAAAAACAAGTGACCACATCCATCCGGCAAAGCCAAGATCCTCAACTAAGACAATCATGAAAATACCTAAAATAGCTGGAAACATTTGATTTGCCAACATCCCAAATCCAAAAGCGATTTTTTGTCCCATTGGGACTTTATTGGTTAATAAAATAGATTTTTTCATTGTTTGTTTGTTTGATTAATCTTGTATGTGTATTGTTTGAATTGCTTGGGGAGCTATGGTAATTATCTTCTTAAGTTTTGAATAGGAAAGTTCAAAAGTTTTTGCGGATAGGCCCTCGTTAAAAACAACAACTGATATTGAATTATCAGGGTTTTGAGCAGCGGCTACCATTAAATCACTATCGTTGTTTTCAACTCCTATTATTTCTGCACCTGGTCTTATAAACTTACTAAAATGACTCATTATATAATAAAGTGGTGTATAATAAACTTGATTTACTTCAGGATCTACAATAACAGGAGCAACACACCAATTTTTAAACCAATTTGGTCCACCTTGGCGGTCCAGCACCATATTCCAATCTATCCAACCATCAACCCAATTGTTAAGACAACCTATGATGTCTCTTGCATATCGATTAGCTGGAGCATATTTTGGATGTAAATATTTTTTGGATTCCTCACGCCAATCAAAACCCCAATCTGTTGCATGCTTTTCCCAATACCATGAATCATTTTGCCACACAGGAACCTCAGAATCTATACAAGCTTCTGTTTGAATAAGATATTTATCTGGTGCTTTATTGTGTGCATGTTGAAGTGCTTCTGGAAAATAGTCATAGGTACTTTCATACCAATGAATAGCAGTACCATCAAAATATTTTGAGCTTGATTCATCTTTATACATGACGTCAACCCACTCTTCTAACTCGGCACGATTTTGATCAAAACCAAGTATTATTAAATCACTTTTCCCATTAGCCTCTAATGATGGACCTAAGTAATGTTGAACAAAATGAGTCATTTCTTCGGGAGTGAAATGCATACTTTCCCAATTGTTACCATTTCCCATTGGCTCATTTTCAACAGTAAAACCCCATATATCAATTCCTACTGTTTTGTATGCGTCTACATACTTTGAAAAAAATAAAGCCCAAGTTTCATAATATTCAGGAAGTAATTTACCTCCCACCCAAGCATTGTTATCTTTCATCCATGGAGATGCAGTCCACGGAGATGCTATGAGCTTAAAACCACTTTCAGATATCTCAAGAGCATCTTTTATCATAGGAATTAAGTCTTTACGATCTTCATCAATTGAAAAATATTTAAGTTCTTTATCCCCAGGAATAGGCGAATATGAGTAATGATCGAGTGAAAAGTCACACGAGTTCATGTGAGTTCTGGCCATTGAATAAGCAGCCCCATCGTCACTAAAATATGCTTTTAAAATCTCATTACGTTTAGAATCGCTCATTTGATTTAAAAGATGAGCTGATGATTCGGTAAAAGCTCCACCAAATCCTGAAATAGTTTGATATTTCTGATCAACATTAAGGCTAATTTTTGAAACTTCTTTTGAAACTTCAAAATCTTTTAATAATGTTAGTTTATTCCCATTTTTGGAAGTTTCATATATATCTATTGTTGGTTGTGTGCTCATAAAACTAGTTAGCATGTATGTAGTAATTAACAATAAACCTAATAAAGAAATTTTTTTAAGATTAATCATTATTAATATTTTTAGAAGACGATTTATAAGAATTAAAACGATCTTTAATTACATCAAAAGTCAACTTCTTATTTCTATAAATATCTACAATTCCCCAAAACTCTTCATCACATGAACCATCATAAGGAACCCCGGTACTATTAGGAGCAGAACCACCAATGTCTTGTGTTGAGGGATTACCAGCTTTCCATAATCCATCAGTAAAAGAAAATACAATAACTCCGCTTGCAATATCATCGTTACTTAAAACAGCATCAATAATTTTTCCATTAGCTTTTGCTTGAGAGCTCTGATTTTCACCCTTTCTAAATCCATTTTTATCGATTTTCATGTAACTATCTGCTCCAGCCTCAGATAAGTATATCGGTTTTGAAGACATTTTTTCCCAATGATCAAAAACAGGAGAAGGATTATCCCAACGATAGATGTTTAATCCCCACAAGTCAAGATTTGAATTAAAACTGTAAATTTCATCAGTTGGAATTTCTCCATGTGCTGTAGAAACTGGATGGTTTTTATCTATTTCGTGGACTAAATCTGTAGCTATTCTTAATGAATTATACCAATTTTTAATATCGTCTTCAAACCATTCAGCATGAAAGTTATATTCATTACCAAGCTCCCATATCAAAATTGATTCATGATCCTTATATTTTTTAATATAGTCAATAAAAGTTCCTGATTTTATATCATATATACCATTTTGATCATATCCAAATCCAATTATTAACTTTATTCCTGCATTAGAAATTTTATTCAACACATTAATATCGTCAACAGGTTCATACAATCTTATAGTATTTATACCAGCTTCAACCATCAGGCTTAAATCTTCATCAATATTTACAAAATCTCTTTTAGTCTCTCCAACAGGGACAGGATGGTAGCAAATTCCTTTAATAAAATACGGTTGATTATTTAAAAGAATAGTACGCCCAGAGATTGTAACTTTATTAAGATCAACATCAGGCACAGAAGAGCATGCCACTATTACAATTATTAAAAAATTTAATAACTTCAAATTATTTATTTACGTTAACAACTATCATTTTGACTTTATCTAATCTTTTGAAAATAAATTGGGTAGTTTCATAATCTAATTCTTTTCCTTTAAGATTTTTTGTGCCTCCATCATTAAATTCAACAATAATACCTAATTCAGCTCCAGACTTGTAAACAATTGGTACTTGGCATATTGTAAAAACTAAACTTCCAGCACTAACAGGAATATTTTGTTTTTGACCTTTCACATCATAATAGTCAAAGGATTGGGTTTTAGTAATAAATTCACTTGGGTTTAAAATGTCAGGGGAAAATCCTAGACAACCATTTTTAACATAAAAACCTAACTCACCAAATCTACTTAATATATCTTCTTTAACTTGTCCTGTCATACCAGGCTGTTGAGCACCTTTACCTCCTGGCGTATGTGAATAAGGATCTGTTGGAAATGCACCATATAGCTCAGGAGATTTATGAGCTCCAATACCCGCATTTATCTCATAATAATGATCAAATAATCTACCTATTTTACTGCTATCAGAATTATTACTAATAGCATCTTTGGTAACCTCAAGTGTAGCTAATAATAGTTTTGAAACCATATGCCAATAAATTGACCCTAAACCTTCATATCCAAAAAATGTCCCAGAACGCCCTGTGAATGATTTATGATTAAAAATATCTTCAAAAATTGCATATATTTTTTCTGACTCTTTCTCAACTAATTTTTTGTAAGAACCAGGCAACTTAGCTAAAGCTTTCTTTAAAAAATCAACATTATTAAAATTTCCGTTAAAATGATAATCTCCTCTCAAATCTCTTGTAACAACTTGTTTATTACCGTCTTTGATGAGTAATTTTAATAACTCCGAAGATTGTATTTGATTTTCACTTAAAGTGTTTTTATCAACGAACCTTGGTAAATTTTTATTGGGATACAAAATATAACTGTACTGATCATTTCTGAATAATGAACTTGACTTTAAAGCATCTAATACTTCAAGAGAAGAATCTGTGTTTAGATATCCTGAACTTAATACAGCTACCTGACCTTCAAGCATTTCAGGTAAATAAGAAATCTTAATTGAGTTTCCTTCCTCTAAAGTCATCAAATTATATGCATGATAAAGATTATCCTCTCTCTTGTTTGAATCAATTGAATGCTCTAAAAAATCTAGTGCTATATTTACAAAAGAGCTAATGCTTTTAATTTCAATTGTACTTTTTTCACCAGAAAAACTATCATTATAAATTTTGGTTCTATAATTACTGGCTGCAGTACCTAATCCATCTAGGATTTGCTTTCTATCAAAATCAGTTATTGGACCATTTAACAAGCTTTTATTATTCTCAAGTGTATTTTTAACCGAATTGAAAAACTTTAGTAATTCGGATGATATAGACACTTCTTTTACAGAGACATCAGTTATAATTTCTTGGAAAAAATTTAAAAATCTTCTTAAATAATATAATGTCACCATCGATACTCCATTTCCTACTAAAGCATTATTGGCATCATTCCATTCAGGACGTTGTGTATTCATCCATATTCCAGCCTCAGGAATAAAATTTGAAACTTTTGCTAAGACAGTGGCAAGAATTTTCTCTATAAAATTAACCTTATATATAAAAACATGAGTTTCTCTAAGTAAGGCTCCATCTACTCCAATTTCACCTCTTTTGATTTGAATTTTTTCCTCAGCTTTGTTATCAAATTCAATTGTATTTTTAGGATCTTTTAAAATCTCCTCGTAAGGTTTAATCTTGTATGGAACATTAGCATAAACAAATAAATCTTTGGTAAAATAACCTTCTAATTTCCCTGGGTAATAGGTTTCAATAAATTCTAAAAACTTTAACAAATAAATGATTTGATGATCGCCCCAATATCCAATATATGACCAAGGATTATCAGGCTCTATAACTTCCCAATCAAAACCATCTTTAGTTACACGATAAGGGTTATAACCATCAAAAGTAGTGGCATTTAAAAATTTATGGATCATTCCCTCTATAAATTCGGGATAAGAATGCACTAATGCTTCCCAGTTTTGAAAGATATCTCGCCAATTGCCCTGATAGTCTAAGATTTTAGAACCATCAACTTCACTTCTAGTATTAATAGAAAATTTATTCCATGGTCGACTAGGATCTCCATGGCGACGACTGAATTTTAGTGGTAAATACTCAAAACATAGTCTTTTGAAGTTTTTATTATTGTCATTATTGGCTAAAGATTTCAAATAATCTAAGTCAAAAGTATTTGGCAATGATTCTAATATTTCAGCTTTTTTGAAAAAGACTTTAAAGTTTGCCTTTTCAATATAATTTTTAAAATCTTCTTTTTCAATTTTGTAATTTTCGTCAAAAATTCCACCCCGCATTATGTTGAACATAGTATTAGCAAAGTGTCTAGCATTTCTAACTTTATCTGAGGTTAATTGTAATCCGTCAGATGCAGCAACTAGTGATATTAGATTTTCTGTACCTTCTTGAATTGACAACTCAATACTTTTTTCAATAGCATCAGTGTCTTTTAATGCTTCTTTAATCTCTATTACACTATCAATTGTTTGATTAACATTAGCAACAATTGTCCATTTTTTAGTTTGACTTGGCTTTAATGAAATATCGTCAGTAAGCAAATAAGCTCCTCTTTCTGCTTTAACATCAATCTCTTTAACTGGAGCTTTACCAAGTCTAAATGCATTTAACTGGGTAGATGAAATTAATTTTATTGATTTTTCTAGTCCAATTGACCAAACAATATTAGCTTTTAGGGCTTCGCTAGGTTCAGCTTTATCAACAATTATAGCGCTTAAAGAATATATTCCAATTCCTGAATCTTCTTCAAGTTCACATTTTTTGTAAGCGTCAACTAAATTACTGGTACTATTTTGTAAACTGTCTTCAACCCCATAAGGTAATATGTTTTGAACTCCATCCAATAACCTAATATCAACTACTGTTTTTGAGAGATTTGTGAGATTAGATTTTCTTATAAAACCAAACTTGTCACTAGAATTCCATTCATATGTATATGAAATCTTTAGATCGTGATTAATCTCTTCAAAAATAATTTTGTTTCCGTATGAATTCTTATAAAGATTACGAGTTGTCTTGTATATATTATTTTGACGGGAAGAAAATGGCTCCCATAGAAAAGTACTTCCTGATTTTGTAACTAAAAAAATTGATTTTGATCCAGTATGGTCGCTTGACTCCGTGATTTTATCATCAGTGTAATATGGGAATAAAGCGTAATTACTATTTTTTCTTCCAGCAGATAGACCACCTGTACTAGAAATGAATAACCAATGATTGGAATTACTAACAATACTCATGAAGAAAGGTCGCATCGAATCAACATTGGAAATTTTATAAAAAACTTCATCACCTATTAAAACTTCAGTTCCTGAAACATTAGTATCATTTAATTGAACAGGGTTTTTTCCTATAAAAATATTTTGGATGGCTTTCATTAATTTTACTTGTGGTTATAGGTTAATAGATTTAGATTTAAAAACCTAAATCAAGATTTAAATTCAAGACAGCAAAATACACTCATTTTTTGAGTTTTAGAAATTAATAAACACAACAAATGTTATACAATACTTGAAATGCAAAAATAAAGATTTGAAAGGGTATTATTAAAATTTAATCTGTTAAATAAAAATATTTATAAAAATATAGTTGATTTATTTAATATTCAATGAAAAAAAAATTGATTAAATAACACAACATAATACATAATAAATAAAAATCAAATTGCTGTGTTGTAAATAAAAAATTTAACCTATTATCAAAGGAAAGATGATATAAAAAAAACACCCCTAAAAGGGGTGTGATTTTTTTTATTCAGGAACTACGCATGGCGAGCTAAGCTCTGGTAAAAATGTCCAAATTTGAGTACTATTACCCCACATAGACATACTCTCTCTAAGCTTTTGATTATCAGCTTGAAATTGACCTTCTCCATTAGCTTCATCATAAGCAGAAACAACTTTAGCCCATTCAACTGTTTGGTCAGCTTCCATTTCAGCATGGTCAGCGTGAGCAAAACCAACAAGAACATTAAGTCCTCTGTTACCTGCACCTACAGTCCAAACACCCATATCCAATTCAGCTTTTGAACTAACTATTGCATCATAAACACGTTTTCTAAAAGTCCAAAAATCATTAGATTTTGCAGGATCAACATTGTACAAAATAACTTGTCTAAGTGGTTTTTCACATAAATCTGTCATTTCGTAAGAAACGTTTTTATTGTAATACCACATTTGAAACAAGTCATTAGTTACATATGGAGTTACAGTTTCGTTCCACATTTTATACTCTTCTGGATTTCCCTCAGCATCAAACCCTGCTAAATCTTGTTCAATTCTAGCTCTAAATAATTGACCTGCACGATTTCCTGTCTCAATGTAAAATGTATAATGAGCAAATTTTTCAGCTGACTGATTGAATTTTTGAGTTTTTGCTTTAATAGCTTCGTAAACTTGCGCATTTTTTCCTTCATCTACTTTAATGTAACGTGATTTTGCAACCTGTGCATTAATGTTTGCGCCAAAAAAGGCAAGTAAAATTAAAATAAGTTTTTTCATTATATTTAAAAAGTTTGGTTAATAAAATCAAATATAATAAAATTGGTTGCATTTCAAAACTAAAATTTTTTAAATTTAACCATATGAATATCAACTTACATTTTATAAATGCATTCTCAAAGCTAGAGGAATCTGGAAATCCAGCATGTGTTGTGCCATTAGAAAAGTGGCTGAATGACTCTAAAATGCTAGAAATAGCAAAAAAAAATAAAGTTGCTGAAACTGCATTTTTTTTAAAAAAAGAAAAACATTATCATTTGAGATGGTTTACTCCAGAAATTGAAATGGATTTGTGCGGACATGCTACTCTAGCTACAGCTCACTACATATTTACAAAAAATAAAAACTTAGATGAAATTCATTTTAAAACTAAAAGTGGAATGTTGAGAGTAAATTGTTTGAATGAGGTATACAAAATGGTGTTACCAAGACGTGAAGGAAAACCAACAATTCTTCCTAAAATAATTAAAAACTCTTTAAATATTCAGCCTAAAGAAGTCTATAAATCTCGTGATTATTTGCTAGTTTATAATTCACAAAGTGATATTGAATCAATTTCAATTAATCGAGAAATTTTTGATCAAATTAATTTAAATCCTGGAGGAGTTATTGTAACATCAGTAGGAGAAAATCACGATTTTGTATCACGATTTTTCACCCCTCAAGCAAGTATTTTGGAGGATCCTGTTACTGGATCAGCACACTGTACACTAACACCATATTGGTCAAAAAGACTAAATAAAAAAGAGCTAAAAGCAGCTCAACTTTCAAAAAGAGGTGGTGAAATACATTGTATAGATATGGGAGAGAAAGTATTAATCAGTGGAGAGGCTATAACTTGTTTTGAAAGAACACTGGAGTTGTAATAATTAAAAAGTCTTTTAATTAAAAAACGGTTATACTTTTATAAAAGTATAACCGTTTTATTGTTTTAGTAGA
>Ga0213866_10000951_pt1 | contig 22293 bp, 15 predicted proteins | sample PICome_11_FD_160079 | JGI IMG/M metagenome (GOLD analysis project Ga0213866, IMG submission 160079) | Coastal seawater microbial communities near Pivers Island, North Carolina, United States - PICO284 | ecosystem: Environmental > Aquatic > Marine > Coastal | place: USA: North Carolina...
CGTGACCGCGATTTTTGCGGTGCTGGCCCAGCGTTTTACCGATCGCAGCCTGAACCTGAACCTGGTGGCTTTTCTGCCTGGCCTAGCGTTAGCAACCAGCCTGCACTGGGCGTTTAACCAGTTCTACTTTTCACCACTGCTGCATACGCTGTCGGTGCTCATTCTGTTGCCGCTGCTTCTGGTCCTCATATTTCGAAAAAGTGCCGACGACCTGTATCGCTGGATGCACATGGACTTCGACGCCGATGCGGCGCTGATCAGGGACATCAGCACTGGCCAGATGAGCAATAATCGCGCGGGTAGATTCCTTGCTGATATCCGCGATCGCTTTCCGGGCCCGGTGGTGGGTGACATGCTGTGCTACCTGCGCATCTACACAGAGTTAGCGCTGCGGGCGAAAGGCGTGCTGATGATGCGAGAGCACGGCATCGAGCCAGATCCTGACCCCGCGGTTAGCGCCTTGTTTGAAGAGCTGCGGTTTCTCCGTGACTCTATTGGCAGAGTGGGTATTCTCGCTCTGCAGCCGTTTCTGCATTACGACCGCAAGGACCTCTGGCAGCTCACGGTACTGCAGGGTCGTTATCGAAAACCCCGCACCACCCGATCGCGAAGAAACAAGTAGCGTCGGCTAGCGCCCACCGGTTTCGCCTAACAGCTTGTCGATAATGGCCTGCGCCTGCATGGCATAGCCGGCGCCAAACAGGTTGAAGTGGTTCAGCACGTGATAGAGATTGTAGAGCTCCCGGCGTAAGGGGTAGCCTGCTGCGCGTGGCAGCACCGCGTCATAGGCGCGATAAAAGCTGTCGGGAAACCCGCCGAACAACTCGGTCATCGCAAGATCGGCATCGCGGTCACCGATGTAACTGGCCGGGTCATAAAGGTAGGGTTGTCCGTGTTCATCGCAGGCCCAGTTACCTCCCCAGAGATCGCCGTGCAGTAGCGATGGCAAGGGTGCGTAGTTGCCCAACAGTGCAGGCACGTTCTCCGCCAGCCGATAGCCCCGTTCAAACACAGACTGTGGCAAGGCATTGCCTATCGCTATATCAAGTTGCGCCTGCAGTCGATGCCGGGCAAAGAACGTAGGCCAGTCTTGCTCCGGCGTATTGCATTGAACGGTTGTGCCAATCCAGTTGTTCCTGTGCCACCCAAAACCGGATTGCGCATAAAAGTGCAGTGCCGCGAGCTGTTCGCCCAGCCGCGCAGCTGCTGCAGCCGTGGTCTGCCCTGGTTGGATGTACTCCATTGCCAGCCAGGCCCTGTCGGCGGCAATGCCCTGTGCAATGACCGTTGGTACGCGCACGGTATCCGTGCGGGCAAGCTCCGTCAGGGCATTGGCCTCGGCAGCGAACATTGCTGCATCAGCCGCGCGCCCTAACTTGATAAAGACTGAAACGCCTTGACCATCCAGTCGCAGGGTCTCGCTGATGCAGCCACCGGAGACAGCGATTTTTCCCTGGATGCTGAAAGGTATGCCCAGCGCCGCGGAAAGGCTGGCATCGATGGCCTGCCACAGGTCAGAGGTGTCTTCCGGGGGGTGTTGAGGAGTGGCCATGACGCCATTATAATGCGCGTCCCTCACGGGAGGACCATAGCTCAGTTGGTTAGAGCGCTACCTTGACATGGTAGAGGTCGGCGGTTCGAATCCGCCTGGTCCTACCAATTCCACAGCGACCCTGTCAGGGCCGCTGTGGAATTGGGGGAGCCGGTCATCGGTTCCACCGCCTCCGGTCGGGCAGATATAATCCCTGGGGTGGTATCCAACGTCTCATAAAGAGTCGTTGCGAATACTAAAACAGAGCGATGTATTTACCCCGCCATTGAGGTTCTTCGCCTCTGCAAGCCAGCCCTTTCCCCGCCGGTGTAGCTCAGTTGGTAGAGCAGCGCATTCGTAATGCGAAGGTCGTAGGTTCGACTCCTATCTCCGGCACCATGTCTTATTGTTCCCGCGGTTATTACTGGAGGTGCTCGGCAAACCAGTCCAGGTGACGCTGCCAGATGTCAGCCTCGTAGCTGGGAACTGAAATGCTATGAGGTTGCCCGGGGTAGACCACCAGCCGTGTGGGCACGTTAAGCACTTTTAGTGCCTGGTACATTTGCTCACTGGACAGTAGCGGTACGTTGTAATCTTTTTCTCCCACTAGGAAGAGCGTGGGTGTGGAGATTCTGTCCGCGTGCAGGAAGGGATAGGAGATTCGGTTGTATCCCTCTGGGTTTTCCCAGGGCGCGCCAAGTTCCGACAGGTATTCCCGAATGTACATGTCTGTTCCGAAACCGGCCCATGCATTGCTGATGGACGCGCCGCTGGCGGCGGCCTTGAATCGCTGGTCAGACGCGATCACGTAATTCGTCAGCATGCCCCCATAGCTCCAACCGCCGATCACCAGTTGATCGGGGTCTGCGATTCCCTGCTTGACTGCCCAGTCGACACCGGCAAGTACATCGGGCACATCAACCGAGCCCCAGGCGCCGTAGATGCCCTTGGCGTAGTCGATTCCACGGCCGGTGCTACCGCGGGGGTTTATCATCAGCACCGCGTAGCCGTGTGCGGCGAACAGCTGCGGGTCACGGCGAGGTTCATGAGCGAACTGTGATGTGGGTCCGCCGTGAATCCACAATACGGTAGGGTAGTCTCGTCCCTTGCGGTAGTTCGCAGGCAACATCAGCAGGCCGTTGACTCGCGTGCCGTCAGCTGAATTAAAACTGATCTCCTCTACCGGCTGCCAGGGAAACTGCGCCAGGTTCTGGGCGTTGTGGGCGGTGATCGCTGTGGCGCTGCCGGCTTCCACCGTATGCAGTTCATAGGGTTTGGCGGCGGTGCCGATGCGGGCAACGACGCGGTCGCCGCCGATGCCAAAGCTGCTTACAGACAGTGGGCCGCTTAACTCCTCCCTGAAATCACCGCCGCCGGTAGCGACGCTGGCCAGCATCTGGGTTCGGTCTTTTTCTACCACCACGTAGAGGCGGTCACCGCTGCCGTTGAATGCCGGTTCATATACCCACAGATCCAATGCTTCAGTGAGCAGGGATTGCTTGCCTGAGGGAAGCTCGATGAGTTTCAGCATGTACTGTGCGTACAGGTTGTCCTTGTCCTCGTCACCGCTGATGCAGGCAATGGCCGATGAGTCCGGGTGCCACACCGGCCGCGTCTGCAGGCCGGGGCCACAGTCATTGAGAGGCGAGGATGCAGCTGGTCGGGTTTTCCCTCGGCCCGACAGAGGATGCAGATATACATCGTAGTCTGAGGTGCGGTCCGGGTCGGCCGCGCCCTTGGCGACGTAGGCGAGGTACTTGCCGTCGGGCGAGTAGGCAGGGGAGGCGTGTTCCGCGCCTGGGAGCTCCAGTTGCTCAGATTCACCGGATTCCAGGTCTACCAGGTAGATGTGCTGTGCCTGGGTGAGATAGCCCACTCCGTCAGATTTGAAAGCAAAGCGATCGATCACAATCGGAGGCGCGGTTGTAATCTCCGCGTCCTCGGGCGGCGCTTCAAACGGATCGGATTCAGTCGCTACAACGGCCAGCTGTTGCCCGCTGGGCGCAACCACGTAGTCATCTACACCTTGCTCGATGTGGGTGATAGGCCGGGCTTCACCACCTGCCAGCGGCAGTAGCCAAACCTGCGAGATGCCGTCATCCTCGTTTTCCCGGTCTGTCAGGAAGGTGATGGCATGGTGCGTGGGGTGCCAGGCAATGGCGGATTCGCTGGCGCTTGAGTAGGTTAACTGACGGGTTTTGCCGGTGGCGGTTTCGACTAGCCAGATGTCGGTTGTGTTGCTGTCAGTGGCAAGGTCTGCCTGCGACACGATATAGGCCGCGTGCTTGCCATCCGGGGATACCGCGGGAGCACCCACTCGCTTCATCGATAGCAGTGCCGAAATGGTGGGGTCCATTGGCGGTGCCTGATCGTCCGCGTAGCTTCCATGTCCGTAAACCAGGACCGTAACGGCCAGCAGTGCGGTGAATAATCGGAGCATCAGTCGGTTTTCTCGTTCGCAAAATGACGCCCGACTTTACAGCATCCGGCGAGAGGTTTGATAGCGCCTGCGTGCCGGTTGTGATCGATGGGCCGATAAACCGGGCAAGCGTCGCAGTAGTGGCTATACTCAGGCGCTCCATGCTCTTGCCAACCATTGGGTGCCTTATGACCGCCAACCCCTACCTCGCCGGAAACTTCGCCCCGGTTGAAGACGAAATCAGCGCCGAAGAACTGTCGGTTACCGGCGAAATACCCCGGGGGCTGAATGGCCGGCTGCTTCGTATCGGCCCCAATCCTATCGATGCGGATCCGGCAACACATCACTGGTTCCTCGGTAGCGGCATGGTGCACGGGCTGCGGCTGCGTGAGGGCAAGGCCGAGTGGTATCGCAGCCGCTACGTGCGCGACGACAAGGTGGTTGCCGCGAAGAACTGGCCGCCGGTGGCTGGGCCCACCGGTTCGCTGCAGTTGGGCGAGGGGGTCTCCAACACCAATATCATCGGCCATAACGGCAAGCTGTTTGCACTCGTGGAGGCGGGCAACCTGCCGGTGGAACTGAACTATGACCTGGAGACAGTGGGCCGCACAGACTTCGGAGGCACACTGCCCGGTGGTCTCTCGGCCCACCCCCACAAGGACCACGACACCGGCGAGCTGCACGCGGCCGCCTATTCGCCACTGTGGAACTTTATCCAGTACGTGGTCGTGGGCACAGACGGCCGGGTGCGCAAGACCGTGGACGTGCCAGTACCCGGCCAGCCCATGGTGCATGACTGTATGATCACCCAGAACTATTTCATTGTGCTGGACCTGCCCGTGATCCTGGACATGGAGCTGGCGGCTTCCGGCCACTCGCTGCCCTATAAGTGGCACCCGGAATATGGTGCCCGGATTGGCCTGCTACCCCGTGAAGGCACCGCCGAACAGGTGAGCTGGCACGAGGTGGACCCCTGTTATGTGTTCCATCCCATGAACGGTTACGAGGATGAGCAGGGTAGGGTCGTGCTGGACGTGGTGCGTCACGGCAAAATGTTCGACGCCGATATGCATGGGCCCGGCGACGGTGTCTCCACCCTGGATCGCTGGACTATCGACCCTGCAAAAACCCGGGTGCACGAGCAGCGGCTGGACGACAGCCCGCAGGAGTTCCCTCGCCTCGACGAGCGATTGACCGGCAAGCCCTACCGCTACGGTTACACCGCCGATCTGCCCGAGTTCAATGCCATGGGCGGGATCAAGAAATACGATCTGCTCCGTGGCACGTCAGAAATCCACAGTGAGGGTGACGACCGAATCTTCCTTGAGCCGGTGTTCGTGCCGCGCTCAGATGACGCGGGCGAAGACGACGGCTGGGTCATGGCCTACGTGTACGACCGCCGGGAAGACCGAACAGATGTGGTCATTATCGAGGCGCAGGATTTCGCAGCCGGGCCCGTTGCGACCGTGCGCCTGCCGCGGCGAGTGCCCTATGGCTTCCACGGCAACTGGGTTGCTGACTGAGTCTTGATTGACCGAGTCAGGCAGCAGGCATCACTTCGGGAAATGAAATAAACGGGCCGTCCACGCAGATGCGGCGGCCGTCAGGTGCTGCGCAGGCGCCACAGATCCCCACGCCACACTTGGTCCAGTAGTCGATCGCACTGAATATCTGGTCGTCGCGGCAGTACTTGCGTTGCACCGCCAGGGCTGCGTGCACCATGGGCTCAGGCCCGCAGTTATAGAACACCAGCTCGTCCAACTCTTCCGGCGACATCGCCGCCAGGCGCTGCTCCAGCAACTCTGTCACCCGGCCGTGGAAACCCTCGCTGCCGTCGTCGGTGGCCACGTGCACATCGGCGATCTTGCGGCACTCGTCGATGAAGTACAGGCGTTCGGCGGAGCGCGCCCCGGCGAAGACCTCGGCATTGCCGAAATCTCGGGCAATCTGGTAAACCGCGGCCAGGCCGGTGCCACCGGCGATGGCCATGATGCGAGCGCCCTCTGGCGGGTCTACCGGCACGCCATAGGGTCCGCGTACATAGGCCTCTGTGCCGGCGGGCAGCTCCAGTGACGCGTGGGTGAACTGGCCCACGTCGATGACCACCAGGGAGAAGGGGTCGTCGGTCAGCGCTGAGAAAGGTTTCTCGCCGATTCCTGGCAGCCACAGGAACACATACTCGCCGGCCTGAACATTGATCTTGCGATCGAAAGTCAGGATGGTGATGTCGTCACACACCCGTTTGTGTTCCACCAGGGTGACGGGGCGAAACGCCATGTCCACGTCGTAGCGGACCAGGGTTTCTGCCGTGTTGCCTGCGCTATCGAGGTCCTGCTCCAGCACCCGGAAGTATTGCTCGATCTCGTCGGTACCCATGCCTACCAGCGCAGAACCAACGCCCACCACGTTGGCACCGGCGTCCATGAAGCTGCGCACATCCTCGGCACTGCTGACGCCGCCGCAGCCGATGATCGGCAGGCTGCTGACTTCGCGCACTTCACGCACACATTTAAGGCCGATAGGTAACACGCCCTTACCGGACATGCCACCAGCACCATTACTCAGCACCGCGTGTCCGTGGGCGGAGGTGTAGCCCGGACCAACGGTGTTGATAGCGCAGAATCCGTCGGCGCCGGCGTCGGCCGCAGCTTTTGCGATCTCACCGATGTCGGGGGTGTTGGGCGTCAGCTTGGGGATGACCGGGATATCCACGGCTTTCTTAACCGCCGACACGATTTCCCACACCAGTTCGGGATCCTGGCCCATGGCCATGCCATAGCCGCGCGCATGAGGGCAGGACAGGTTCAGCTCCAGCCCGTCAGAAACGGGTGCCAGGATGCGGGCCACCTCGACAAACTCCTCGATGCTGCCGCCGAAGATAGAGGTCAGCAGGAACCGGTCATCGGGAACGCGCAACTGGCCAAGCAGGTCCAGGGATTCCTCGGCGCCGGGATTGGTGAGCCCTACCGCGTTAACGAAACACCCGGGGGCGTACTGGCTGAGCACGGGTTCCCGGTATCCCAGGCGCGGAGCCGGGCCGATGCTCTTGGTGGTGAGAACACCCACCTGCGGCACATGGTCCAGGAAGTACTGAATAATGGGTGTTGCCGTGGTGACGATGCCAGACGGTATCGTCAGCGGTCCGGATATTTGCTTGCCGAAGAACTCAGTGGTCAATGTATTGCTCGGGTTGGTGGCCCTTGGGCCGGGTTGGAAGTCGGCGAATTATACTGGCGATAGCGCCTGGTCTACAATTGGCGCCCCGTTCACCGAGGCGATACACGCCCATGCATACCCCCGCGAAGCAACTCTGGCTAGGCGCCCTGGAGACCCTGCCCCTGGTGGTGGCCGCTTTTCCGTTCGGTATTGTTTTTGGCGCCATGGCCCACACCGGCGGCCTGGATTTTGCCGTGACACTGGGGATGTCGGCCATTGTGTTTGCCGGCGCGTCCCAGTTCATCGCCATTACCCTGCTGGCGGCGGCCACCGCACTGCCGGTGATTGTGATGACGGTTTTTGTGGTCAACCTGAGGCAGATGCTGTACTCCGCCAACCTGATGCATCATGTAGAACCCTGGCCCCACTGGCTGCGCGCGGTGCTCGCGTTTTTTCTCACCGACGAAACCTTTGCCGCGGTAACTGACCGTCTCAACCGGCACCCGGAGCAGGAGGGGCTGCGCTGGTTCTACGCCGGTTCTGCGCTGTTCATGTACAGCTTCTGGCAGATTTCCACGGTGCTGGGTTACACCCTTGGCGAGCGCATTCCGGGCCTTGCAGACTGGGGCCTGGACGTGGCTATGATTGTCGCTTTTGTCGGCATTGTGGTACCTGCACTCCGGCAGCGTGCCGACTGGGCCTGTGCTGCAGTGGCCTTTTCCAGTGCGCTGCTCACCTATGACTGGCCGCACCAGACCGGTTTGCTGTTGTCCTCGTTGCTGGCCATCACCGTGGGTATGGCGGTGGCAGGTAGGTCGTCATGAACGAGTGGTTGTTGATCGCCCTGATGGCAGTGGTGACGTATCTCCCACGCTACCTGCCCTTCGCCCTGGCCGGTCGTATTCGTATCCCTGCGCGGCTGGAGCAGGCGCTTGATTTTGTGCCCATTGCGGTGCTGACTGCGATCATCGCTCAAGCGTCACTGTATCGGGGCGGTGAGCTGGACCTGACGCTTGGGAACTACCATGCCCTGGCCGCCCTGGTGGCATTCGCAGTGGCGCTGGCCACGCGTCACCTGTTTGCAACGATTGCTGCCGGGCTCATCGCCTTCGCGTTGTTGAAGTTACTGGTGTAAGGCCTAGCGGCTGGCAGATTCAAAGCCTGCGCAGGTTTGTTCCAGCGGTTGCCAGGCGTCAGGTATCGGGTTTTTGTCGCACACGATCTCCATAGCCTGCCGGTGCTGCTTTTCAAGCGCCTGGTTTCTCGAGGCGATCAGTTCCTGATGCTGGGTGTCGGCATAGAGATTTTCGAAAATGGGTTCTTTGTAATCGTAAAGAAGATCGCCAAGTAGGTTAGATTCTTTCAGGCCCGCCAGTGCTTTCACCGAATCTCCCTCGATATTGGCAAGCATGGCGTTGTTGTAATGAAAGACCGCAGTTTGGGCGAAAGAGGTGCCCTCCTTGGCTGCGCTGACTTCTCGTGCCCGCGCAATGATTGCGTTTGACTCCTCCACGCGGCCTGCCTCACGAAGCAGGTGGGCGTATCGCAGGCTGTGTTCCATCGAATTGGAGCCGTTGATGAACAACAACCGCGTTTGCATCGCCATTGCGTCATCGAACACCTTCAGGGCCTGGGCAGCATTTCCAACCTGGTAATGAATCGATCCCAGCCACATCCGAAGAGCGATGTTACCTGGGTCTCTTTCCAGCTCTCGCTCGGCAACTTCAGCTGATTCTTCGTACCGGCCTGCGGCAGCCAGTGCCGAGCTTCTGGTGTCGTCAGACACACGCAGTGCCTCGTTCACTAGCTTAACCTCTGACAGTGTGGTTGCAAGGCTCTCGTTGGAGTACCTGTCCAGCGGGTCTTCCCTGTAGGCGAGCAGGCTCCATCGTAAGGCATCGGCCAACTCCCCCTGAATGGATGCGACGACAGCGTGGCCGGTGTATCCCGCCCAGGCGCTGCGTTGGGTGATATCTTCAGCCATCGCATGAGCCCTCGCCGGATCGGTGGTCGCAAGCTGGCTGATCAGGAAATTGAGTCCGCCCACGATGGAGTAGGGGTCTACCTCGATCAGCGTGCTAATAGCCTCGTCGGCGATGGCGTACTCGCCCAAAGAATTGGCGATGTTATAGCGCCAGTTGAGCGCGTCGATATAAACCGGGTTTAGGTCCAGGGCCCGGGCGGTGAATGTTAACGCTTCCGCGTCTCGACCGTGGAGGCCAGCCATCTGCGCTTTGGCGCCCCAGAGTTCAGGAAGATCGGGCTTGAGCTCCTCGGCACGCAGGATATGGGGCGTTGCCTTGGTCTTGACCTCGATATCGGTCAGGTCGCCATAGGAGCTTGGGCTATTGCTCAGGAGCACGTAGGCAATGGCCAGCTGTGCGTGGGCGGGCGCGTAATCTGGATCAAGTCGTAACGACTTTTCGAGGTATTGCACAGCCTCGGTGATTGCCCGGTTACCCCGCTGGTTGATCAGGTGTCGTCCATGGAGAAAGGCTTCATACGCGGCGGTATTGCGTGATTCAGCCACTCGGGGCGCCTGTGCGCCCTGCTCATCGTCCAGCTTGAGTTTCTGGCGTAGCGCTGCGCCGATGGCCGCCGAAATCTCGTCCTGGATTGCGAACACATCTTCCAACTCGCGATCGTAGGTTTCCGACCAGAGGTGGTAGCCATTCTCGGCCTCGATAAGCTGGGCGGTGATGCGAAGCTGTGTGCCCGACTTGCGAACCGACCCCTCCAGCACGTGATTAACCTTCAGCAGGTTGGCGATTTCGCTAATATCGCGGTTGTCGCCCTTGAACTGGAAGGATGAAGTGCGTGCCGCGACGCGCAGGTCAGGATACTGGGCGAGTACGTTCAGCAACTCCTCTGAAATCCCGTCGGAGAAAAACTCCTGTTCCGGATCGGACGACAGATTCACGAACGGGAGTACGGCAATTGAGGTGTCGTCGTAACTGGCCGCTGGCGTCGGGTTTCCTGCCCCCGCGCTGCTGATCTCATCGCTCACCGCGAGGCCGGGTTCGGTTTGCCTGGCCTGGAACCGCGATTCCCAGATGAAGTAAACGGCCACCACTGCAAGCAGTGCAATGATCGCGAAGTCGAGTTTTCGACCGGTGACAGGCGCGATAGATGCAGTTCGATCTACCTCCCGCTCCAGCTTGATGCCTTCGGGCGTTATTTCAAATGCCCAGGCGAAGATGACCGCAATGGGGAAGCCAATAGCGAGAAACAAAAGCAGGGTCTGCATGACCCAGGCAGGTGCGCCAATGTTCTCCAGAACCAGGTCGGCCACCTGCATGAGTAACCAGGCCGTCACGATATACGCGACAGCGACCTTGAACACGTTCCTGCGTTTCAACTCCTCGAACAGACTCATCTCAACTCCATGAGAACGGTCTTATTGTGGACTCAAGATAACAGAATTTGATCAGGTCCCACAGAATGTCTGATGCACCACCTGTTCGGGTCTGGGCGGCGTGGCGAGGTCTGCGTCCGCCTCGCTGTAGCTGCTCGGAGTTTCCAGCCGTTCCACGAGCCGGTGAAATACGGAGAAGTCGCCCTTGTCCTGGGCTGCCGTAATAGCCGCCTGTACCAGGTGGTTGCGCGGCAGGAACACCGGGTTCGCGGTATACATTGACTGTTGGCGCGATGCGGGTGTGGAAGTTTCAGCGCTCAGGCGTTGCTGCCAGCGGGCAATCCAGGCTGCGAGCGGTTCAGGCGCTTCAAACAGATGACTCACGGTATCGCCTTTCGATGTCGGGTTTGCAAGGTCGGACAGGTAACGGAAGGTGAGCGTGAAATCCAGTTGTTGCTCTGCCATTACCGTGAACAGATCCTCAATGAGTGGGCTGTCGTCGTCGGCCACCGCCGCCAACCCCAGCTTTTTCGCCAGCCCATGCGTGTGCGCCGTCATGAAGGCGTCGGGAAACACGTCTACCGCCGATTGGGCTTGCTCGACCGCCCGGTCCTGATCGCTATCCAGCAACGGCAGAAGCGATTGCGCCAGCACGGCCAGGTTCCAGTGCGCCATGCCCGGTTGATTGCGGTAGGCGTAGCGTCCGCCGTGGTCGATCGAACTGAACACCGTATCCGGGTTAAAGCTGTCCATGAATGCACAGGGACCGTAGTCGATGGTTTCCCCGCACAGCAGCATATTGTCGGTATTCATCACCCCATGGATAAAGCCTACCAGTTGCCACTGCGCAACGAGGTGCGCCTGCGCTCGAACCACGCACTCCAGCAGGGTAAGGGCGGGCGAATCGCCCTTCGCTTCCGGGTAGTGTCGTTTCAACACATGGTCTACCAGCGCTCCCAGTGCATCCAGGTCTCCGCGCGCGGCAAAGAACTGGATTGTGCCGATACGAAGGTGGCTGCTGGCAACGCGCGCCAGAACAGCGCCGGGTTCGAACTGTTGGCGCACCACCGGCTCGCCGGTAGTCACGGCGGCCAGGGCGCGGGTTGTAGGGATACCCAGCCCATGCATAGCCTCGCTGAGGATGTACTCACGCAGCACCGGTCCCAGTGGTGAGCGTCCGTCACCGCCGCGAGAATAGGGCGTCGGCCCGGAGCCTTTGAGCTGCAGGTCATAGCGTTTGCCGTCACTGGCGATAACCTCACCAAGCAGAATGGCCCGCCCGTCACCCAGCTGGGGGTTATAGCTGCCGAACTGGTGCCCCGCGTAAACCGTGGCCAGTGGTTCTGCGCCTGGTGGCACCACGTTGCCTGCAATGGCAGCGGTTCCCTCTGCAGAGGCCAGCCAATCCGCGTCGATGCCCAGGTAGGTCGCCAGTTCGCGATTGACCCGAATCGGGCCGGGGTCGGGCACCGAGGTAGGAGACAGCCGGCTGAAGAAAGCCTCTGGCATCTTCGCGTAGCTGTTATCAAACGTGATGGGAGTTGAATCCATGGTGATACCGATTGGCTGCAAGTGGTCAGGCTACGCGAACCGTGCTGGCTTGGATCGTTACACGTGGCTCGCTAACCTTAGCACCCGGGGTCTGACGGCGAAATCACGATCGACTAGACTCACACCCTATCTGAATCCGGAGCACAACCATGACAAGCAACGCCTGGGATACCGTGATAAAGAATGCCCTTGTTTTCGACGGCACCGGTGCGATGCCAGAGCAGATTGATCTGGCGATCAAGGATGGCAAGGTCTCTGCCAAGGGGCAGGACCTGCCCGCCGCCATGGCAGCAGAAGTGATAGACGCTCAGGGGCAGTGGTTGATGCCGGGGCTGCTCGACATTCACACTCACCTGGATCTGGAAGTTGACCTCGACCCCCGCCTGCCGGAAGTGGTGCGCCACGGCACAACCACAGTGCTGGTGGGCAACTGCAGCCTGGGTACCTGTTTCGGCAAGCAGCACGAGGGCGACCAGGACCCGATCGTTGATTGTTTCACCCGGGTGGAGAACATCCCCAAGTCGGTGCTGCGAAAATGTGTCGAGGTAATCGACTGGAACGACACAGAGGGATACTTTGATCATCTTGACCAGATTCCCCTGGGCCCCAATATCGGCACCTTTGTGCCACACTCCATGTTGCGTGTGGAGGTCATGGGCCTGCAAGACAGCGTTAACCGTGAGCCCACCGAAGCAGAGCTGAAAGAAATGGAGCGTCTGCTGGCGCTCGCCATGGATCAGGGCTACCTCGGTATGAGCACCGATGGGCTGCCTTTTCACTACCTGTCGAATGATCCCAATACCGATAAACGCATTCCGACGCAGTTCGCCAGCTTTGGCGAGCTGAAACGGCTACTGAAGGTGGTGCGCGAGCGTGACCGTGTCTGGCAGACCACCCCCATTCTGGAAAATCGCGCCCTGGCCCTGTTTTATTTCACCCTCACCAGCGGTCGCCTGTTTGGCAGGCCACTCAAAACGTCCGCGCTGGCTGCGGTAGAACAAGCGGTAGCGCCCAAGGCCACACGCAGTTTCCTTGGTCTGGCGAGCCTGCTGAACACGCCCCTGTTCAAGGGCAATATTCACTTCCAGGCTTTGGGCACCAATTTCCGGGTCTGGTCGGACGGCATCGTTAGCCCACTGTTCGAAGAACTGGAATCCACCGCTCAGCTGATCGCCAGGGAATACGACGATGTGGAGGGACGGCGTGCCTTGCTGAACGATCCACAGTGGGTCGAAGATTTTCGTCGCGACTGGTTCCATGGCCGCAAGGGCAATAACTTTGCCACCTTCAAGGCGAAGATGGGCCTGCCGGACCACCTGGTTATTCGTGAACTGCACCTGCTCACGTTTGACGGCGCACCGGTCAGCGAATGGGACGGCGAGACCATGCAACAGGTTTACGACCGGCTCGAGAACTACCAGCGCGGCAACGCCGCCCAGGCCCGTTCGGATGCCGAGCGCGAAGCCTTCGACCTGTTTCCCAGGCCGGTCGGTGACGACGCCGAGTTTATGCTCCACCTGTTGCGCACCTACGACAAAAGCTTCCGGTTCTGGGCCGATGTGGGCAATGTCGGTAACCAGAACACGCTCGACCTGCTGCTCAATGACAATGCCATGCCGGGCTTTAATGACTCCGGGGCGCACATCACCAACATGGCGTTCTTCGACGCCAACCTGATGTCGCTGAAACTCGCCCAGGAGCGTGGCCTTAATACGGTGAGCGCTGTGATCAAGCGCCTGACGCGCGAGCCGGCTGAGTTTTTTGGGCTGGACGTGGGCAGCCTGGATATCGGTGCGCAGGCCGATATCGCGCTGGTAAACCCCGAGGCACTGAAAGACTGGAACTGTGATCAAACCCGCGAACTGGAGTATCGCGAGCTGTTTCAGCACAACCAGATGGTCAATCGCCCCGAGGGTATTGTGTCAGGGGTGCTGATCAATGGTCAGCAGGTGTGGCGAGATGGCGCCTTCACCGACGTGCTGGGCAGTCGCCCGCTGGGACGGGCGCTGCGCGCAGCCTGAGGCCCTTAGTAGCCCTTGCGAATATCAACCAGGTTCAGCAGGGGCTCGCCCGCCACGTAGCGGCGAAGGTTTTCGATGGCGATGGTTGTCATCCGCCGGACACTGTCAGCACCACCGGTGGATACGTGTGGTGTGATGATCACGCGATCCATCAGCCACAGTGGACTGTCCTCGTGGAGTGGTTCCGGGTCGGTCACATCCAGCCCCGCGCCGTAGAGCTTGCCCGACTCCAGTGCAGCGATCAGGTCGGCGGTGACGGTGCTCTTGCCGCGACCCACGCTGAGGAAAATCGCACCGGGTTTTGCCGCTTCAAAGAATGCCTGGTTGAAGATGCCCGCGGTTTTTGGAGTCAGCGGCAGGGCGTTGACGATCACATCGGCTTTTGCGGCCAGGGCATGCAGCTCATCTGATAGTCCCACGTATTCCACATACTCCGGCCCGTTACGGGAAGAATTGCGGGTAGCGATTACAGTCATGCCCAATCCGTGGGCACGCCAGGCGATTTCAGTGCCTATCCCTCCCAGGCCCACCACCAGCATGGTCTTGCCTTTCACCTCGCCAAAGCGTTGCTGGGCGAAGGTGCTGGTGTCCCATTTGCGCTCTGCCTGCGCCAGGGTGTAGGCGGGTAGTCCCCGGCTGATCGACATCAGCATGGCGATGGTGTGTTCGGCGATAGTGGGTCCTGACAGCCGTTTGTTATTGGTGAAAATGACCTCGTCGGCCTGGCGCTCGGAGTAACCCTGGCAACGATCCATGCCCACGCTGTAGTTGTGCAGCCATAACAGGCTGTCGTCGGCGCTTGCCAGCGTCGGTTGCAGGCAGAGCCCGATCACGGCGTCAGTGCCGGCCAGGGTTTGGGCGTCTAGTACCCACTGGCCAGAGCGTTCTATGACCAACTCCACGTCTCCGGCGGCCTGTTTCAGGCGAGACTCATAGTCAGGGATTACCGATTCGATTCGGTTGGGAACGATAGCGACGACCCTGGACGGATTCCAACGCGGGTTTTCTGACAATGGCGCGTCGGCCTCGCGAAGACCAAGTTCTTCGATTATGGCAACGGCTTCCGGCTCCGGGCCGGCCCGCACTGCCGCGGTCAGCGAGAGTAAGAACAGGGTCAGAATCAGGTTTTTCACAGAGGCTCTCCAGAGTGAGTTGGCTTGCAGCTTGGTACGTGTTGCACACGAATGCGGTGCTATAGTCAGTGGATGGATTATTTCAGCCCGAGTCAGTGTATGCGATACGTTCAGCGTGTTTTTATCGGCCTTCTCGCTTTCGTTCCGCTGGTGGCCTCTGCCGCCGGATCGAGCGCGACAAGCGCGGAACCGGGCGAAGAGGTGATTACGGGGGTGTTGGCGATGGGCGTTGCCCCGGCCGGCATCGCACCGCCGCGGGGAGATGAAAGCGAGGGCCCTTACCGTCGCCTGGTGATTGAAAATGCCAACCTGATCGACGGAACCGGCGCTCCGAATCGGGGCCCTGTGACCATTGAAATTGAAGGCGATCGCATTACTGGCATCAGGGGCGGTTCCACCGGTGGCATGGACGGGGCGGGCGGTAGTTACCCTGAGGACACCCGCGTCATCGATGCCAGCGGCAAGTATGTCCTGCCCGGGTTTATCGACGCGCACTCACACCTGGGCACACCAACCCATGCGGCAGCCGGTTCGCTGACCGATCCGGAGTATGTGCTGAAACTCTGGCTGGCCCATGGCATCACTACCGTGCGCGACGTAGGTGCTCTGATGGGTCTTGACTGGACACTGGACCATAAGCGTCGCAGCGCGGCCGGCGAAATCAGTGCGCCGCGCATCGTGGTGCACAGCGTATTTCCCGAGCGCTTGCCCTCGGCAGACCATGCGCGCAAGTGGGTGCGCGCGGTTCGCAAGAAGGGCGCAGATGGGGTCAAGTTCCTTGGTGCCTCGCCGGTGCTGATCGAGGCGGCGATGGATGAAGCGCAGAAGCTGGGCATGAAAACCGCTTTTCACCATGCCCAGGTATCAGTGACGCGCATCAATGTGCTCGATAGTGCTCGAATGGGGCTGGACAGCATGGAGCACTGGTATGGCCTGCCGGAGGCGATGTTCGAAGACAAGGTCATCCAGGACTATCCCTTCGATTACAACTACAGCAACGAGCAGGACCGCTTTGGTGAGGCGGGCCGTCTCTGGCTGCAGGCGGCCAAACCCGGTTCCCCGCGTTGGCAGGAGACCATCGAGGAACTGGTGTCGCTGGACTTCACAATCGATCCCACCTTCACCATCTATGAGGCCAGCCGGGATGTGATGCGCGCCCGCAATGCGGATTGGCACGCTCAGTACACCATGCCTTACATCGCTCGCGCGTTTGAACCCAACCCGGCTATTCACGGTTCTTACTTTTTTGACTGGACCACCGCTCACGAAATTGACTGGAAGCGAAACTACCAGCGCTGGATGACCTTCGTAAACGACTTCAAGAACGCCGGAGGACGGGTGACCGCCGGGTCCGACGCCGGTTTTATCTACAAGCTGTACGGATTCGCCTATGTCAGGGAGCTGGAGCTACTGCAGGAGGCCGGGTTCCACCCGCTGGAAGTGTTGAGCTCTGCCACGCTCAATGGCGCCGAACTGTTGGGGATGGGTGATGACCTCGGATCCATCGAACTGGGCAAGAAGGCTGACCTGGTGATCGTCGACGAAAACCCACTGGCAAATTTCAAGGTGCTTTATGGCACCGGTCATCGAAAGCTCAACCGTGACACGGGGCAGATGGAAGTTACAGGCGGCATACGCTACACCATTAAGGATGGCATCGTGTTTGATGCCAAAGCGCTGTTGGCGGATGTGAGAGAGCTGGTGGCCGCGCAGAAGGCTCGCGAAGGCGCACCATAACTAATACAGCGCCGGCGGCGCTCATTATCTTCGTTACAATTTGGAACCAAGGGTCTAAGCTGATGAGCTGAGCCAGCCCTCTGGAGAATACTCATGAGCGACCAATGGCACACCAGCGCCTGCATTCTGTGTGAATGCAATTGCGGCATCAAAGTCCAGACTGGCGGCGAAGCAGGCCGCGAAATCATCCGCATTCGCGGTGATGATGACCACCCGGCGTCCCGCGGGTATCTCTGCCAGAAAGCGTCTGGCCTGAACCATTACCAGAACGGCAAAGACCGAATCACATCACCCCTGCGTCGCAAGCCCGACGGCAGCTTCGAAGCCATCGACTGGGATACCGCCACTCAGGAGATCATGACGCGGTTCGCCGCTGTCCGTGACACCCACGGCGGCGACAAAATTTTCTACTACGGTGGCGGTGGCCAGGGCAACCATCTCCCGGGCGCCTACGGCGGCGCTACCCGTGCCGTGCTCGGCAGCACCTATCGCTCCAATGCGCTGGCGCAGGAAAAAACCGGTGAGTTCTGGGTCAACGGCCAGATGTTCGGCACGCACGTGCGGGGTGACTTTGAGCATTGCGATGTGGCGGTGTTCCTCGGCAAGAACCCCTGGCATTCCCACGGCATACCACGGGCCCGGGCATTTCTTCGGGATTTCAGCAAAGACCCACAAAAGACCATGATTGTTATCGACCCCGTGGTGTCGGAGACAGCGAAGCTGGCGGACATACACCTGCGGGTAAAACCCGGAACTGATGCCTGGCTGTTGTCTGCCATGGTTGCGATGCTGGTGCAGGACGATCGCTATCAGAAATCCTGGGTTGAGGAGCATACCCAGGGTCTTGCTGACATTGTGTCGGCGTTCGGTGGCCTGCCCGTGGCGGACTACTGCGCCCACGCGGGACTCACCGTGGAGGAAGTCCAGGCGGCGGTTGAGGCAATTGCCAATGCCAACGGCATGGCCATGTTCGAAGATCTCGGCGTGCAGATGAATCATCACTCCACCTTGATCAGCTATCTCGAAAAACTGGTTTGGGTGCTGTGCGGCCACTTCGGCAAGCGCGGCGGACAGTTTGTGCCTGCCTATCTGCAAAACCTGGCGGGGAGCGGTCGCAGTTCTCGCAAAAGCCCCGTGGCCGAGGCGCCGATTATCAGCGGCCTGGTGCCCTGCAATGTGATCGCCGACGAAATTCTTACCGACCATCCTGACCGGTATCGGGCGATGCTTGTGGAGGCGGCAAATCCGGTTCATTCGTTGGCAGAGAGCGACCGCTTCCGGGAGGCCCTGCGTTCGCTGGAACTGGTGGTCGTCATTGATATCGCGATGACGGAAACGGCCAGGGAAGCCGACTACGTGCTGCCCGCGTCCACGCAATATGAGAAGTGGGAGGCGACCTTCTTCAACTTTGAACATCCGGACAATTACTTTCACCTGCGCAAGCCCCTGTTTGAACCCATGGGCGATTCCCTGTCTGAGGCGGAGATTCACGCGCGTCTGATCGAGGCCGCCGGGGTGATGCCCACCGAGCTCATCGACGAATTGCGGTCGCTGTTGGCCGAGCAGGGACGGGATGCCTATCGCGATCGTTTTATGCAGGCGATGGGGGAGGACGGCCTGGTCGCCAACCTTGCTCCGGTGATTCTGTATCGCACGCTGGGGCCGACGCTACCCGAGGGAGCGGCGGAAGGCGCGGTCATGTGGCCGTTGGCACTGGGCTTTGCCATGCGCGAACCCCAAAGCCTGCGGCGAGCCGGTTTCGACGGCGACCCGATGACCCAGGCCGATCAGCTTTTCGATGCGATTATCTCTGGCCACTCCGGCGTGATTTTCTCCAGGGACGAAATCCAGAGCTCCTGGGAACGACTGGGCAATGACGGGCGCATTCAGTTGGCGCTGCCCGCGCTGTTGGCGGAGCTGCCGATTCTCGCCGAAGGGCCTGCGAATCGATGCGCGGCTGACTACCCCTTTGTGCTCAGCGCCGGTGAACGCCGCGATTACTCCGCCAACGCGATTTACCGCGATGCCGGTTGGCGGCGCAAAGACCCCGACGGTGCACTGAGAATGAACCCGGACGATGCGGCCACTCTTGGTATCGATAGTGGCGGGCAGGCGCGTATTACGACAGCGGTGGGATCGGCGTTGGCGCTGGTGGAGGTAACAGACCGCATGCAGCCAGGTCATGTGTCGCTGCCCAATGGCTTCGGGCTCGACAATGAAGATGGGACGCGCTCCGGCGTCGCTCCCAATGAGCTGACGTCGCTCTCCGACCGGGACAAGTTCGCCGGCACGCCGCATCACAAGTTCGTTCCCGCTCGCATAGAAGCCGCCTAGGGGCCGAACAGGACATTGACGATGAAAATGGTGACTTTTCTTTACCCCGGCATGACCACGCTGGACCTGGTGGGGCCTCACGAGGTGCTGTCGCGGCTGCCGGATGCCAACGTGATTCGCGTGGCGGAGACCGCAGGCCCGGTTGTGACCGATACGGGCCTGCAGTTGGTCGCAGACGCCGCGATCAGCGATGTGGATAGTGCCGACATTCTGCTGATGCCGGGTGGCACCAACACCTGGCCTTTGCTTGGCAACGACAAGGTCTTGGATTGGGTCCGAAAGATCGACGCCGGGAGTCAGTGGACGACCTCGGTGTGTACCGGGTCGCTGGTCTATGCGGCGGCCGGCTTGTTATCGGGCCACCAGGCCACCACTCACTGGGCAACGCTCGATGTGCTGAGAGAGTATGGCGCCGAGCCTGTGAGTAACCGGGTGGTAGTCAGTGGCAGGTATGTGAGTGCCGCGGGTGTCTCTGCGGGCATTGATATGGGCTTGACCCTGGCGGCTCGCATTGCCGGCGATGACTTCGCCCAACTGCTGCAGCTAGCAATCGAGTATGACCCGCAGCCCCCATTCGATGCCGGCTCCCCGGACAAGGTCCCACATTTGAAAGACGCGGTGATCCAGCTGCTGTCCCCACCGGGCTGACCAGCTTTACACTTCTTTACGCCATTCCTGCGGAGATTCACGGCAAACACTGGTCAAATTATCCGTGTTCAACAACCACGCAGGAGACACGCGATGAAACACATTTCACTTTTATCCACACTGATAGCTGCGCTCGCCCTGAACGCTGCAGTAGCCACAGCCCAGCCCGAAGACGGTGAGCTCAGTGGCCGTCACCAGACGCACAAAGAACGGATGCAGGAACAATTCGGCATCACTGATGACCAGTTTGAACAGATGCGGGAGATTCGCCAGAGCGGCGGCTCACGCGAGGATGCCGCAGCCGTACTCAGCGATGACCAGCGCGCCCAGATGCAGCAATGGCGGGAGGATAATCCCGGCAAGTCGCGCAAGATGAAAGAACATCGAGATCGCCATCTCTCCCAGCAGGAATCCGGCGTTTGATGGCGGCTCATCCTGTTAACGGCAGTGCGGCTGCAGCAGGTCATGCCTGATGCAACGCGCTGCTTTCACAGTGATCGGCCTGTTCCTGCTGTCGGCGTGCACGACAACCGATGAGATCATCATCGACAAGAAAGGCGTGAGCATGGCGGCCTACGAACAGGACCTGGCAGAGTGTCAGTCCTACTCGGAGGAAGTTCGCACGGGTGAAAAGGCTGCGCGGGGCGCTGCCTCGGGTGCGGTGGTCGGCGGGCTTATCGGCGCGGCCGTGGGTGACAGCCGCGACGTTCAGCGTGGCGCAGGTGCCGGTGCGGTCACCGGCGGCGCCAAGGGCATTGCCCAGGGCGAGCGGGACGAGGTGCAGGTAGTGAAACAGTGCCTGCGAGGTCGCGGCTATCGGGTGCTGAACTAGACGCTTGGACGATCGACACCGGCCTGTGGCACGCTAGCGTTTTCACGATAGCGGACGCTGCATGCAGCACGCACTGACAGCACTGGACTGGTGGGTAATTGGTGGCTATCTGTGCGCCATGTTGCTGCTTGCGCTCTATCTGGGGAGGCGGCAGTCCTCCCGTGAAGATTACTATCTCGGCGGTGGCAAGCTGCCCAGCTGGGCACTGGCGACTTCGGTTATTGCTACCCAGTGCTCTACCAACAGCCTGTTAGGCGCGCCCGCTTTTGTAGGGTTTGTCATTGGTGGCGGTCTGCTCTGGCTGCAGTATGAACTGGCGGTGCCACTGGCGATGCTGGCGCTGTGCGCACTGTTCCTGCCCGTCAGGCGCAGTGGCGTTATTTCTATTTACGCCTTTCTTGAGCAGCGCCTCGGCCGCGAATCGCGGCTGCTGGCTTCGGCCTGCTTCCTGTTTTTCCGTGGTATCGCGACGGGCGTCACCGTGTACGGGGTGGCCTCGGTGCTTAGCCTGGTGACGGGTCTTCCCTACCTGGTGTCGGTGCTGCTGCTGATGGGCATCACTATCGTTTACGACGTGCTCGGTGGCATGCAAGCGGTGGTGGTGTCTGACGTGATACAGATGTTGCTGCTCACTATTGCGGTGCTGTTTGCGCTGGGCTGGTTGACGGAGCCGCTGCTGGCCCAGCGGGCGACCCTCTCAGAGCAGTGGCAGGCCCTGTCATTTGACTGGGGTTTTAGCGGGCAGGACTACGGATTCTGGCCCATGTTATTCGGCGGAATGTTTCTGTACATGGCTTACTATGGTTGCGATCAGAGTCAGGCGCAGCGCCTGTTATCAACCGCCGACGAAGAGGGCACGCGACGGGTTCTGTTGCTGAATGGTCTGCTTCGTTTTCCCCTGGTGTTGGCCTACTGCCTGTTGGGCCTGGGTCTGGCGGCCTATGCGGTAGAGCAGCCCTCGCTGGTGGCGTCGCTGCCCAGAACCGAAACGGGCAACCCCAACTACAACTTGGTGTTTCCTGCATTTGTCGCGCGCGAATTTGCCCCAGGATTAGCGGGCCTGGCGATTGTCGGGCTGTTTGCCGCCGCCATGTCCTCTATCGATTCGGCGCTGAACAGTTTGTCCGCTTCTACGGTGGAAGATTTTCTGACCCGTGGCAGGCCACAGAGTGAGGCGCGCCTGTTCCTGCTGTCGAAAGTCGTCACTTTTGCCTGGGGCCTGTTCGCGGTGTTGTTCTCGTTTCACGTTGAGCGAATTGCCACCACCGTGCTGGAGGCGATCAACAAGGTGGGTTCCATGGCAAACGGGCCGCTGCTGGCCCTGTTCGCGGTCGCCATCCTGGTGCCTTCGGTAGGTCAGCGCGCTGCCATTGGGGGTTTCTGCGCCGGGCTGGTCGTCAACCTGGTGCTGTGGCTGGGATTCCCGCAGGTATCGTGGTTGTGGTGGAATGTTGCCGGCTGCCTGGCTGGCATCGCGCTGGCGTTAGCCATTGGCGGCGCAGGCCAGCTCGCCACGGCCCGACGCGGGTTGTCCGCACTGGACCTGCCTCGACCCTACGCTGCCCCATGGATGACG
>Ga0213866_10000955_pt1 | contig 22232 bp, 20 predicted proteins | sample PICome_11_FD_160079 | JGI IMG/M metagenome (GOLD analysis project Ga0213866, IMG submission 160079) | Coastal seawater microbial communities near Pivers Island, North Carolina, United States - PICO284 | ecosystem: Environmental > Aquatic > Marine > Coastal | place: USA: North Carolina...
TGAGGCCGGACTATTACAGGCGGGAGGAAGGCCGCGAGGATGCGGTGTTAATGTCGCTGCGACTGGAGGTGGCGCAATGAATACGCTGGAAACCGAGTGGTGGTCGATGCTTGTTCCGCCTGAATGGTGGGCCGAGAGAGAGGACCAGAGCATTCTCGTGGGCGACCGGGACGACGTAGGTTGCATCGAGATCAGTACGCTATGCCGTGATGAGGGAGAGTTTAACGACAAAGAGCTCGCCGGCATCGCCGCGTCCGAGTCACCGGAAGTCAGCACCTGGCGGGCGGTTTCGGTTGGGGATTTTGTGGGCGTGGAGGGCGCGTTTAGCGAAGACGGCGCCGCTATTCGAGAGTGGTATATCGCTCGGAAGTCCTTGCTTCTCTACATCACCTACAGCTGCGAGGACGAAAATCGGGGCCTTGATGACGCAGCGGTGGATGAAATTCTCGAAACGCTCGCCATCGCGAACTCGGCCAGCTCTGCATAGCGCTTCAGGAAATGGTGCCCGTCACCCTGACGCGCTTGGCGCCCTTCACCGGCCGGGACTTGCGCGCATCTTCCCGTTTCTGAATCTGCATATCTACGAGGTTTTTCAACGCGATGATCAGCCCGGTGAAGATGAATGCCCCGGGAGGGAGAATGGCCAGAAGAAACGGCTGGTAATCCTCAACCAGGACCAGCCGCCAATCTGCCGCGCCGGGGCCAAATAGTAGGTCCATATTGGCGAGCAAAGCGCCGGTTCCGGCCAGTTCGCGCATTGCACCCAACAGCACCAGCACGACACCGAATCCGACTCCCATGATGAACCCGTCATAGATGGCTGGCCCCAGGGGATTTTTGCTCGCAAATCCGTCTGCCCGTCCGAGGATGACGCAGTTGGTGGTAATCAGCGGCAGGAAAATACCCAGAATCTGGTAGAGCTCGTAGGCGAAGGCCTGCATCAGCAACTCTATGCAGGTCACTGCGGCGGCGATAATCATCACAAATGCCGGCAGTCGCACAGCATCCGACACGATGTTGCGAATTATCGAAACAGCCGTATTGGAGCACACCAGCACCATCGTGGTCGCCAGTGCCAGCCCAATGGCATTCACCACCGTGCCGGTAACGGCCAGCAATGGGCACAGGCCCAGCAGCTGAACGATAGCGGGGTTATTTTTCCACAGTCCGTTTAGGGAGAGGTCGCGGTAGCTGGTGTCGGCCATCAGGCGTCTCCGTCACCGGCAACGGCCGGCGCAAATAGCGTATCGTGATTTGCTTGCGCATACTCAAGCGCGCGGCGAGTTGCGGCCACTACCGCTCTGGGGGTGATGGTGGCTCCGGTGAACTGGTCGAAAACGCCCCGATCTTTCTTGACTGCCCAGCGAGCTGGCTCAGGGTCGCCCAGCGACCGGCCGTTGAAATCCAGAATCCAGTTAGATTTTTTGATGTCGACGCCATCGCCCAGGCCAGGTGTTTCCTTGTGCGCCAGAGTGCGTACGCCGGCCACGGTCCCGTCGGCATTGATTCCCACAATAAGGTCTATACCGCCACTGTAACCGTCCGGTGCAGTGACCGGTAAGATAACGGCCACCGCGGTTTCTCCACGGCGCGCAATATAGGCGCGCTTGTTTTCCTGCAGGCCAAGCCCGCTGGCGTCAGCGGGCAATGTCAGCGTGTCATCGAGCATGGAATTATCGTGGCGCGCCCTGGGTACGATCTCCAGTAACGCCTTCTCTTCCGCGCGCCGCTGTTCCTCAGCGATCCGGTCACGAGTCTGCAGGTAGGTGCCCGCAATCAGCAGGGTCGTGAATACCGCGAACAAGCCCAGCAACAGACCGTTTCGTGTGATCGATTTACCCAGCATCAGGGTTTCTCCTTCGGCGCGTGGCCATAGGTGCGGGGCTGGGTGTAGTGGTCGATGAAGGGTGCGGCAAAGTTCATGATCAGTACTGCGAAGGCGACGGCGTCAGGGTAGTTCCCGCGCACCCGGATGATATAGATCAAGGCACCGATAAGTGCGCCGTAAACCAGTCGCCCACGATTGGACACGGCGGAACTGACTGGATCGGTCACGATGAAGAATGCGCCGAACATGGTCGCACCACTGAGCAGGTGGAACAGTGGTGAGCCGCCGCTGGCGGATGACCCGCCGTCGTAGAAAATAGCAGAGAGCAGCGTCAGCGAAACCAGCATGGCAATCGGTGCGTGCCAGGTAAATATTCGCTGATACAACAACCACGCGCCGCCGGTGAGAAACGCCAGGTTCGCCCACTCCCATCCAATGCCGGCCCAGCGCCCGAACTGTGGGTTCTGGGTCCACAGGTCTTCCACCAACAGACTCTTGTTCTGCTTCAGCACATCCAGGGGTGTCGCCATGGTGATGGCGTCAAAACTGCCGGGCATGAAGCAAGCCCTGACTGCATCCAGAATGCCGGGAACATCACCCAGGCCGCGTGGGGAGGCCCAGGCTGTCATTTGCACCGGGAAGGAAATCAGCAGTACCACGTAGCCAACCATGGCGGGATTGAACGGGTTGTAGCCCAGCCCGCCATACAGTTGTTTTGCCAAGAGGATGGAAGAGGCCACACCAATAGCGATGAGCCACCAGGGGGCATAGGGGGGTAGCGCGATACACAGTAGCGTCGACGTTACCAGTGCGCTGTAGTCTTTGAGATAAAACCCCAGGGGCCTGCCACGCAAGGCCAGCGCGAGTGCCTCGCAGGCGATTGCGACCACGCCACCCCAGAGGATGTTAACGATAGTGCCGGGCCCGAAAAAGTGCGTTAGCACCACGATGCCCGGCAGGGTCGCGAGCAACACTTTCTGCATGACAGAGGCGGTGCTGTTGGGCCCATGGGCGTGTGGCGAGGTAATGCGCAGGAGGGCCATATCAGCCTTCCTCCGTGGCCATGGTGGCCGATTCTGCGTCAGCGACTTTCTCTTTCAGCCGGTCGACACTGGCAGAGAGTGCCTCCACGATTTTGTCTTCTTCTCCGCCAGCCAGTGCAGCGTTCAGGCGCTGTTCAGATTTCTGCAGGCGCTGCTGCAACTTCTCCAGTTGTATTCGCGCGCGTTCCTGTGGGCTTTGCGCGGCCTCAGCCTCCCTGGCTTTTCTGGCACGGTCGATGGCCGCTTGCGCCGGGTCCGCGCTCTCTGGCTCGGTGGCGGGGGCCGATTCAGCTAAAAAGTCGGCCAGGGCTTTTTCTGCTGTGGCCAGTTTCGAGCGGGTTTTTTCAACGCCGGTTTTGAGCGCCTCGATATGGTCGGCTCCGGCAGCTTCTGCTTCTGCCAACTTCGTTTGCGCCTTCTCCAATCGTTTGCGCGTGCTGATCACAGCTTTCTCGAGTTTGTCTTGCGGTGATTCAGTGCCCGCAGCGCTGGCTTGTGCCGCCTTTTTGGCTTTTGCGCGCTCAATAGCGGCCTGAATGGGGTCTTCCTCCTGTCCGTTTTCGGCGGCAGCCGCCGCGCGCTGCTCCGCGGCCTTCTTGCGTGCCGCGCGCTTCTGGGCCTTCTCCTGTTCTTCGCGCTCAAGCCGTGCCTGTCTTGCCTCAAAGCGCTCGCGCGAATGGTCGGATTTGGCCTGGTCACTGCGTTGCTGGCGTATGTCTGCCTTGGATGCGCGGTAATACTGCACCAGTGGAATATTGCTGGGGCAAACGAAAGAACAGGCGCCGCACTCTATACAGTCGAAAAGATTGTGGCTCTCCAGCTTCTCGAGTTCCTTACCCTGCGCAAACCAGAACAGCTGCTGCGGCAGCAGGCTGGCCGGACAGGCCTCAGCGCACATGCCGCAGCGAATACAGGCCTGCGCGGGCGGGGGTGTTGGCAGTTCCGCTTCTGTAGGTACCAGCAGGCAGTTGGTGGTCTTAACCACAGGAACGCTGGCATCGGGTACCGTAAAGCCCATCATGGGCCCACCCATGATCAGTCGGCGGTTGCTGCTGGCATCGTAACCTGCCAGTTCCAGGAGATAGTCCATGGGTGTTCCCAGCAGCACCTCAAAGTTACCGGGCCTGGCCGCGGCTTCCCCGGTGACAGTCGTTACCCGGGATACCAGGGGGCGGCCGCTGACGATAGCGTCATGCACCGCCACTGCCGTACCGACGTTCTGGCAGACGATACCCACATCGGCCGGGAGCCCGCCGGATGGCACCTGCTTGCCGGTGAGAATTTCGATCAACTGCTTCTCACCACCGGAGGGGTACTTGGTGGGAAAGGTCACGATCTCCAATCCGGAACCTTCTGCGGCGGCGGTTAGTGCAGCAATGCTGTCAGGCTTATTGTCCTCAACACCGATGAGCGTTTCGGCGGGCGATAGGATGTGTTGCAAAATCAGCGCCCCCGAGACAATTTCTGCTGCCCGTTCGCGCATCAATATGTCATCGGCTGTGATGTAAGGCTCGCATTCGGTGCCGTTGATAATCAGGGTCTCGATGGCTTTTTCTGGCGCCAACTTCACAGCACAGGGGAACCCCGCGCCGCCCATCCCGGCTATGCCGGCGTTCCTGATACGGTCCAGCAGCAAGGTGGTTGCCTCTGAGCGGTAGTCCTGCGCCTCCTGAAGTTCTACCCACTCATCGTCTCCATCAGGTTCGATGACAACACAAGGAGCGAGAAACCCGGAAGGATGCGCGATGGCGCGTTCTTCAATCGCCACCACCCTGCCAGAAGTGGGGGCGTGTTGGGGCACGCTGACCAAGCCCTTGGGTGCGGCGATGCACTGGCCGCCAAGCACCCGGTCACCCGCAGCAACCAGGGGTTCAGAGGGTGCACCAACGTGTTGTGATAACGGTATAACGAGGATGCCCGGAATGCCGGCGTGTTGAATGTTGCCGGTCAGGGACTGCCGTTTGTTTTCGGGCGGATGGATGCCGCCATGGAAATCGAAGATTCGCCTCATGCTGCGCGATCCCGATCGGTATCACTGGCAATGATTTCGATTTCTCGACTGACGGGGTCTGGTAGTTGCCAGTGCCAGGTTTGCAGAGACTCTTCCTGCGGGATCATGTCGATACAATCAACCGGACAGGGTTCCACACACAGATCGCAGCCTGTGCACTCACTGGCGATAACGGTGTGCATCTGCTTGGCTGCGCCGAGGATTGCGTCCACCGGGCAGGCCTGGATGCACTTGGTGCAACCGATGCACTCCGCCTCACGGATGTAGGCAATGGCGACGACATTCTCTTCGCCGTGCTCCTCATCCAGCGGGATGGCCTCCATGTCGAGCAAGTCTGCCAGCGCGTGAATGCCGGCTTCCCCGCCGGGAGGGCACTTGTTGATGGCCTCGTCGTTGTTGGCGATGGCTTCGGCGTAGGGGCGGCAGCCGGGGTAGCCACACTGCCCGCATTGGGTCTGTGGCAGAACCTCGTTGATCTGGTCGATGATGGGGTTGCCTTCGGTCCTGAACCGCACCGCGGCAAAGCCCAGCAGCGCGCCGAATGCGAGCCCAAGGCTGACCAGGGCCGCCAGTGCAGCGAGCAGGGGTTGATCGAGAAGCAGCGTCAGCACAACCTAAACCAGTCCAGCGAAGCCCATGAAAGCAAGAGACATCAGGCCGGCGGTAACCATGCCAATCGCCGCGCCCTTGAATGGCACCGGAACATCGGCCACTGCCAGTCGCTCCCGCATGGCGGCAAACAACACCAGCACCAGCGAAAAACCCACCGCCGCGCCGAACCCGTAAAACAGCGACTGCAGGAAATTATGGTCCTTGTTGATGTTCAGCAGTGCTACGCCCAATACCGCACAGTTGGTGGTTATCAGTGGCAGGTAAACACCCAACACCCGATGCAGCAGGGGGCTGCTCTTGCGAACCACCATCTCGGTGAATTGTACGACCACCGCGATCACGAGGATGAACGAGATGGTGCGGAGGTACTCCAGACCCAGGGGGCTCAGGAGATAGTTGTAGGTCAGGTAGCTGCAGGCCGAAGCCAGGGTCAGGACGAAGGTGGTGGCCATGCTCATGCCCATGGCTGTTTCCAGTTTGTTGGAAACACCCATAAAGGGGCACAGGCCCAGGAACTGGACCAGTACGAAGTTGTTGACCAGGATGGCCCCGATCAACAGGATGGAGTAGTCAACCAGCATGTTGTTCTCTTGCCTGGGCCCTACCGCTAATCAGCGAGCCCTGTTGTCAGCGGGGTATTGTAACGCTGCCTCCGGCTTTGGCCGGTGCACCCATCTGGACCACGCTGCAGAACTGCGGGGGATACTAAGAAAAGTATCCTTATAAAACAATGAGTTGATGGGCCTAAGCTTATAACTGCGCGCGGGATTATTTCACCTGCATACCGGGTTTGGCACCGCTGTCTGGCGTCAGCAGGAACAGTTCCTCTCCACCCGGGCCTGCGGCCAGCATCATGCCCTCGGAGACGCCGAATTTCATTTTCCTCGGCGCCAGGTTGGCCACCACCACAGTCAGTCGTCCCACCAGTTCTTCGGCTTTGTAGGCGGACTTGATGCCAGCGAGCACCTGTCGCTGACTATCGCCAAGACTGAGGGTAAGCCGCAGGAGTTTGTCTGCGCCTTCGACGTTTTCCGCGGCGATGATCTCGGCGATGCGAAGGTCTATTTTGGCGAAGTCGGCAAATTCGATGGTATCCGACTCCTTAGCCGGTTCCGGCCTGGGTGCTGCGTCGGCCTCAGGGGCCTGTTTGCTGGTTTCCACGACAGCCTCTACCTGTTTCGGGTCAATTCGCGTCATCAGTGGCTCAAAGGGAGCCAGTTCGTGGTTGAGCAGTGGTCCCTGCAAGGCTGTCCAGTCCAGCGAGGTGGCCAGGAAACGCTCGGACTTTTCGGCCATCGCCGGTAGTACGGGTTTGAGATAAGTCAGCAATACGCGGAACAGGTTGATCCCTACGCTGCACACCGCGTGAACGTCCTGCTCGCGGCCGGCTTCCTTGGCGAGTACCCAGGGCTTCTGCTCGTCAATGTACTGGTTGGCGCGGTCGGCCAGCGCAATGATCTCCCGAATGGCTTTATTGAATTCGCGCTGTTCGTAGAGGTCGGCTATGGCATCGCCTGCGGCAATAAATTCTGCCACCAGGGTTGGCTCGGCACAGTCTGCTGTCAGGCGGTTGTCGAAACCTTTACGCAGGAAGCCCGCGCAACGACTGGCGATATTGACGACCTTGCCCACCACGTCGGAGTTAACCCGCTGTACAAAATCTTCCAGATTCAGATCGATGTCGTCCACCGAGGCGCTCAGCTTGGCGGCGAAGTAATAGCGCAGGTATTCCGCATCCAGGTGTTCAAGGTAGGTCGAGGCGTTGATAAAAGTGCCCCGGCTTTTCGACATCTTGGTGCCATTCACGGTAAGGAACCCGTGTGCATAGACCGCATTGGGAGTTCGCAGCCCCGCGGAGTGCAGCATGGCCGGCCAGAACAGTCCATGGAAATTGATGATGTCCTTGCCGATGAAGTGGTAGAGCTCGGTCTCACCACCGGGTTGCCAGTAACTGTCGAACTCGTGGCCTGTGCGATCGCAATAGTGCTGGAAACTGGCGATATAGCCGATAGGTGCATCCAGCCATACATAGAAGTACTTGTCGGTTTGCCCCGGAATTTCAAAGCCGAAGTAGGGCGCGTCGCGGCTGATGTCCCACTCCTGCAGGCCGGCGTCGGTCCACTCCCGCAGCTTGTTAGCAACCTGAGGCTGCAGGGAACCGGAGTCGATCCACTCGCGCAGCATTGATTCAAAGTCCTGGAGACGGAAGAACAAGTGCACCGAAGCTTTGTCGATGGGTGTGGCGCCGGAAATCGCAGAAACCGGGTCTATCAGGTCTGCCGGCGTGTAGGTGGCCCCGCAGTTCTCGCAGTTGTCGCCGTACTGGTCCGGTGTCTTGCAGCGTGGGCAGGTGCCCTTGATAAAGCGATCGGCAAGGAATAACTGCTTTTCAGGATCAAAGGCCTGCACGATCTCACGCTCTGCGATATGGCCGTTGGCCTGCAAGCGCTGGTAGATGTCTTCACTCCACGCCTGGTTTTCCGGTGAGTGGGTGCTGTGGAAATTTGCGAAATCAATCAGGAATTGTTCGCTGTCTGCCAGGTGAGACTGCTTGATTGCCTCAATGTGTTGCTCTGGCGTGATGCCCAGTTTCTCTGCCGCCAGCATGATGGCGGTGCCGTGCGCGTCATCCGCACAGACGTACAGGCAGTCGTGACCGCGCGAGCGCTGGAATCGCACCCAGATATCGGTTTGCACCTGCTCCAGCATGTGGCCCAGGTGCAATGGTCCATTGGCATAGGGCAGGGCGCTGGTAACTAGAATCTTGCGGTTGGCGGTGGGCATGGGCGGGAAGTGTGGGCCTGAAAAAGGGGCGCTACTATAGCTGTTTTACACTGCTATTTCACCCGAACCGGGACCGCCCGGCATTGTCCTGCCGCAGCCATCTACCTATACTGGGCGCCCGCCGGGGACAGCGTCTTTCGGCGTTGAAATCGCGTCATCTCACAGGCCGCTCATGAACTCAATTAAACACATCATCGCCATTGCCTCCGGCAAGGGCGGGGTGGGCAAATCTACAACCGCGGTAAACCTGGCCCTGGCATTGCAGGTGCAGGGTGCAGCCGTGGGCCTTCTGGATGCTGATATTTACGGCCCCAGCCAGCAAAAGATGCTGGGCATTGCCGATGGCACCAAGCCAGACCAGCAGGGTGGACAGTATCTTTTGCCGATCAAGGCCCATGGCTTGAAGACCATGTCGATGGGGTATCTGGCAAGCGACCGGACGCCCATGGTCTGGCGAGGCCCCATGGCCGGTGGTGCCCTGGTCCAGATGCTGGAGCAAACGCTGTGGGGTGAACTGGATTACCTGATTATCGATATGCCGCCCGGTACGGGTGATATCCAGCTGACGCTGTCACAAAAGGCGACCTTGGCCGGGGCCGTGATTGTGACAACGCCGCAGGATATTGCGCTGCTGGATGCCCAGAAAGGCATCGAGATGTTCAGGAAGGTCGATGTCCCTATCCTGGGCGTCATCGAGAACATGGCAGTGCATGTGTGCAGCGAGTGCGGGCACGCAGAGCACATATTCGGCGCCGACGGCGGGCAACGCATCGCCGACGAGTACGGTGTTGACCTGCTGGCCAGTCTCCCGCTGGCACTGTCGATCCGTGAACAGACCGATTCAGGGTCACCGACTGTAGTTTCCGAGCCTGAATCAGCTGCGGCGGCAAGTTACCTGGCGGCGGCCCGCGCCATTGACGACAAACTGGGTTCCGCGGACGACGGCGTCCGTCAGTTCCCGAACATCACTATCAGCGACGACTGACAGTCGCCTATCAGGAAGGACGTTTTTGTGAGCATCAAATCGGATAAGTGGATCAGGCGGATGGCCGAAGAGCACGGCATGATCGAACCTTTCGAGGCAGGCCAGGTACGCACCGAGGGTGACCGGCGCCTGATTTCCTACGGTACATCCAGCTACGGCTACGATGTTCGCTGCTCCAGTGAATTCAAGGTGTTCACCAATATCAACTCGGCCACTGTTGATCCGAAGTCATTTGATGCAGACAGTTTTGTCGATGTCAGCGGTGATGTGTGTGTCATCCCGCCCAACTCCTTTGCCCTGGCCCGCACCGTGGAGTACTTCCGCATTCCCCGCAATGTGCTGACGATCTGTCTCGGCAAATCCACTTACGCCCGCTGCGGCATTATCGTGAACGTCACCCCGCTGGAACCGGAGTGGGAAGGGCACGTGACCCTGGAGTTTTCCAATACCACGACATTGCCGGCAAAGATTTACGCCAACGAGGGTGTCGCGCAGATGCTGTTCTTCGAGTCTGACGAGGTTTGCGAGGTGAGTTACAAGGACCGTGGTGGTAAGTACCAGGGGCAGCGCGGCGTCACGCTCCCCAAAGCCTGATTCATTTCCGTTCGCTGGCAGGCGTGCCGTCGATGCTCGCCTTGGCGAGGGTAACCTCAACCGGTTTGCCGTCCTCCACGTGGACGGTTTTAACCATCATGTAGTCCAGATCGGGCGCGATCCAGGTGTCTGACTTCCGGTCAGGGTCGTCGTGATCGCGCTTGAAATGCAGGGTTTTTATAGGCCCCAGTGGGGTTTGCAGTGTTTCTTCACCCACGTAGATCAATTGGTAATCCTTAATCCTGCGGCCGTCCGCAATGCGAAAGGCAATATCCTCTTTGGGTGTGGGGTCGTTGAGCAGAAACAACCGCAGTTGCTCCTGTTGGCTCATACGGTCCAGGGTGCCCGGTGTATAGGGGAGATCGTACCAGTCGTCCTTGTACAAGCTGCGAAGGGTATCGCTACCCTCAGTGAAGTGAACTTCTCGTCGGCGGTTTATGAGCCCGGTGCCCTGGTAGACATAGGACTTGGGGATGATGGAATCGCCCGCCAGGGAGAAGACCGCGACCTCGTGGAAGCCCACAACCAGCATTTTGCCGCCATTGGTCAGTGTGTAAGTGCCTGATGGGTCGGCTTTCAGCTCTCGGGTGAGCTTCAGGCTCATGCCGCGGGCGGTCGTTGTGTACTCGGCCACGTAAGGTTTGAGGCTGACCGACGCCTCTTCCGCGCTCGCGGGACCCCACAAGCCAACAAGGATGCCGACCAGCATCAGCCAGTTAGCGGGGTGGCGTCGGGTCGTGCGAGAAAGGAAACCCTGTGGGTGGAAGCAAGCTACCATCGAGTTCAGCTCCGTGTGCGGTCAGTACTAACCGGCCCTCTAGAAACCAGCGGGCGGCCAGTGGATAAATTGTATGCTCCTCTGCCAATACCTTGCGTGCAAGCGTTTCGGCAGAATCACCAGAAATTATTGGCACTCGGGCCTGGACGACGGGCGGCCCCCCGTCCAGTTCCGGCGTGACGAAGTGAACGGTCACCCCGGCCTCGCTGTCCCCGGCGTCCAGTGCGCGCTGGTGAGTATTGAGTCCCGGATATTTGGGCAACAAAGAAGGGTGAACGTTCAATAGCTTGCCGGCAAAAGGCGTCAAAAATTCGCTGGTTAAAATGCGCATGAAGCCCGCGAGAATGACCAGATCTGGCCGGGCCTCGGCCACCCGCGCGGCCAGAGCGCGGTCAAAGGCCTCTCGAGTCTCAAATTCCCGGTGGTTGACGCAATCTGTGGGGATGCCCGCCGCCTCTGCCCTGGCCAGCCCACTGGCGTCGGGGTTGTTGCTCAACACCAGGGCAAAGTCGCAGTCCAGTTCACCGGCCTCATAGGCGTCGATGAAGGCCTGCAAATTAGAGCCGCGTCCTGATATCAGGATCGCGAGGCGCCGCTTCCCACTCACGGGCCGAGTACGACCTCGCCACTGCCGTCCTGGATGTCGCCCACTTTCCAGCCATCGATCCCGCTGGCGGCGAGGGTGGCTAGCGCCGTATCGACGTCTGCCTCGGGCACACAGATCACCATTCCGACGCCGCAATTGAAGGTTCTGTACATCTCGAAAGTGTCGACGTTGCCTTGGGTCTGCAGCCAGTCAAACACTGGCGGCCAGTCCCAGCTGCTCGTATCAATAACCGCGTTGCATCCCCGGGGGAGTACCCGCGGGAGGTTTTCCGGCAGGCCGCCGCCAGTGATGTGAGACAGCGCTCGTACCTCGCAGGTTTTGAACAGTTCCAGCAGGGGTTTTACATAGATCGTGGTCGGTGTAAGTAATGCCTCTCCGAGGCTCTTGTCACCAAGAGCCTGGGACAGGTCTGCGCCGCTGACCTCGATGATCTTGCGTACCAGGGAATAGCCATTGGAGTGGGGGCCGCTACTGGGCAGAGCAATCAGCGCGTCGCCAGCCTGCACGCGACTGCCATCGATAATGGCACTTTTTTCAACCACGCCCACACAGAATCCAGCCAGATCATAGTCTTCGCCTTCGTACATGCCCGGCATTTCGGCGGTCTCACCGCCTACCAGCGCACAGCCTGCCTGCGCACAGCCCTCACCGATACCGGTGACCACAGCCACCGCAGTGTCAACATTGAGGCCGCCAGTGGCGTAGTAGTCGAGGAAAAACAGTGGTTCGGCTCCGGCGACCACCAGGTCATTCACGCACATGGCGACCAGATCGATGCCGATGGTGTCGTGGATACCGAGGTCCATGGCGAGACGCAGCTTGGTGCCGACACCATCGGTTCCGGAGACCAGTACGGGCTCTTCATAGCCAGCAGGAATCTCACACAGGGCGCCGAATCCACCCAGGCCGCCCAGAACCTCCGGCCGACGGGTGCGCGCGCTCACCCCCTTTATCCGGTCTACCAGGGCATTACCGGCGTCAATATCAACACCTGCATCCTTGTAACTGAGGGAGGGTTTGTCCTGGTCGGGGCTGGTCATTGCTGCTGGGACTCTCTGGCCGGGTTGCGGGAGCGCGTAGTTTAGCCACATTGACCTGGCAGTTCACCCGCTGCGAGTACGATTCACAGGCTTCCTGTCGTGTCAGTGGCTGCTACAATGCGCGCTTCCGATCCCGGTGGAGAAACCCTTGCTGTTCAGGTCACTAACCAGGTTGCTTTTGCTTCCCCTGCTGCTGGCAGCGCTACCCGCGGGTGCGGAGGTGGTTCGCGATCTCTACGCCGCCGAGGTGCCCATCTCCGGGCGCCAGCAGGCGGCACTGGATGGCGCCTCTCGTCAGGCGATGTCACAGGTTCTGGTAAAACTGTCGGGCTCTGAGGACGTGCTGGGCTACTCGGGCGTGAAAAGCTCGCTCTCCAACGCCCGTAGCTATGTTCAGCAATATGCCTACCTTGGCGGCCAGGGTGATATTCCCCTGACCGCGCGCTTCGAGTTCGACGGCAGTGTGATGACGAAAATCATCACCGATGCTGGCGCCCCTTTGTGGACGGCTAATCGTCCGCCAGTGCTGGCCTGGATTGTGCTCGAGGACGAAACGGGCCGTCGATTCCTGGGTCGCGAGACAGACCCGGAGTTGGTTAAGCAGCTGGAACGTGCTTTTTTTGAGCGTGGCGTGCCACTGCGCCTGCCTCTTCTGGACCTCATGGATACGGCCTCCCTGTCTGTAGACGAGGCCTGGCAGCAGGACAGGGCGACGCTGATGGCGGCGTCGTCTCGCTACGGTGTGGCCGACATCCTGGCCGGCCGCTTTGCCAGCCTGTCGTCGGGCGTGTGGTTGGGCGACTGGAGCTACCTGACCGATCGTCGCCAGCTTAATCGCACGCTGACCAATACCTCTGCCAGTGATGCACTGGATGTTGCCGCAGCGCTGATAGCCGAGGATATGGCCGAACGGTACGCGGTGATGCCCACCACGAGCGGTTCTGCGGCGGGTATTCGTATGCAGGTTGTGGGCGTCAGCGACTACGGCGATTACGCCGGCGTGGTGGCCTGGCTGGAAAGCCTGGAGCTTATTCAGCATGCCAATGTCGAGCACATTGCGGGTGATCGAATCGAACTGCGCCTCGTAGCCCAGGCGGATGCCTCACAGCTGGCCTCGATAATCGAGCTCAATGACAAACTGGTGCCGGCGCCGGTGGCCCAGACACCGGGAGTGCTCTTCTACCAATGGCAAGACTAGACCCTCCCGGCGACCCCATCGTCATCAATCGCTGGCCCCTGGTGCTGGGGGTGCTGGCGGGGCTGATGCTGTTGTTTTATTTGCTCCAGCCGATTCTCCTTCCCTTCGTGCTGGGCGCGTTGATCGCGTATCTGGGTGATCCCATCGTGGACTACCTCGAAAAGCGGCGGGTGTCGCGTTCGGTGGGGGTGGTGCTGGTGTTCTTCTTCTTTACCAGCATTGTCGTCGCCAGCCTGTTGCTGGCGATTCCAATGTTGTTGCAGCAATTGGACGCACTGGTAGCAAAAGTCCCCCAGATCTATGCCTGGGCGACCCAGGTGGCTCTGCCGTGGATTCAGCAGCGTTTCAGCGTCCAGGGTGCGCAATTGCCCCAGATCGACTGGGGCGCACAGCTTGCCGATAACTGGCAGTCCCTGGGCAAAATGACCGCTGAAACCCTTCGCCGGATTACCGGTTCGGGTGCCAATCTGCTGCTGGGCATCGCCAACCTGGCCCTGGTACCTGTCGTCGCTTTTTATCTCATGCGTGATTGGGACCAGGTCATGAGCCGGCTGCTGGCGATGTTCCCGCGGGCCTGGCAGGACAGGGTTGCCTACATGGTCGGAGAGGCCGACGAAGTGGTGGGTGCATTCATACGCGGACAGCTGGTGGTGATGGCGGCCCTGGGCATGATCTACAGCGTGGGGTTGTGGCTGGTCGGTATCCAGCTCGCCTTGCTCCTGGGTGTGATTGCCGGGCTTGCCAGCCTTGTGCCCTACCTGGGCTTTGCGGTTGGCATTGTTGCCTCGTTCGTGGCGGCCTGGGCTCAGTTTGGTGACTGGACCATGCTGTTATGGGTGGCGCTGGTATTTGGCGTCGGACAGGCCCTGGAAAGCATGGTGCTCACGCCGATATTAGTGGGTGACCGTATTGGCCTGCACCCGGTTGCCGTGATCTTCGCCTTGATGGCGGGCGGTCAGCTGGCGGGCTTCGTGGGCGTGCTGGTGGCGCTGCCGGTGGCCGCCGTGATTATGGTGTTCGCGCGCCATGCTGTTGCTTACTACCGGGCCAGCGAGCTCTACAGCGGTGACTGACCCAGAGTCCGGTGCGGTGGCAGGCGAGCAGCTCACGCTGAACGTGCAGTTGCGCGACGAGGCGACCCTCGACAACTTCAAGACCCTCGAGGGGGTTGAACCACTGGTAGCCTCGCTGGAATCCGTTGTGGCTGGCGGTGACGAGTCCTCTCTTTTTATCCACGGTCCGCCCGACAGCGGCCGTACGCACCTGCTGCAGGCTGCCTGTCATGCCTGCTCAGGCAGGGCCCTGTACCTTCCGCTTCAGGACTTCGCCAGGCACGGCGCCGAGCAGGTGCTGCAGGGTGCAGAGACACTGGACCTGGTAGCTATAGACGACCTGCACACCATCGCTGGGCAGAAAACCTGGGAGCAAGGGCTTTTCAGCCTGTTTAATGCTGCGCGGGCGGGCGGATGCCGCTTGCTCTTCGCCGCGGACGGGGCCCCTTCAACGCTGGGTATTCAACTGGCTGATCTGCGGTCGAGACTAGAGTGGGGCGCTATTTTCCGGTTGCCGTCGCTCAGCGATGAGGAGAAACGGCTCATTTTTGAATTCAGGGCGGAGCGGCGTGGCCTGCGCCTCGGTCCTGACACAGTCGACTACCTTTTCCGGCGAGCCCCACGAGGCTTGAACTCGTTGATGGCCCTGCTGGAACAGCTTGATCGCGCCTCGCTGAAGGAAAAACGCGGGTTGTCGATTCCGTTTGTGCGCGAAGCTTTGGGCTGGTAACGGGTGGCACAGTAACCGGATCGTAAAAAGTTCACCGTTAGGGTCCCGGATCGTCGGCGAATTGTCCTATCATTGTTGGCAGAATAATCTCTGTATCACTGCAAGGAGAAATATATGTTGGTTAACCAGCGAATTTTGATGATTGCTGTGGGGTTAATGGCCGCGATGGTTGCGGTGCAGGCTTCCGCCCAACTCCCCATCACGATTAACGCCGGTTTCGGCCAATGGAATATTGATGACGATCGCAGTCTGAAAGACACCACCACGCCCTGGCTGGGCCTAGAGTACGGCCTCAGTGATCGTTGGGCAGCTGAATTTATCTATGCCGAGGACGAGTCTCGATACCGCAATAGCGGCCCAAAGGCCGATATTGCCACCTGGCAGGTGGGAGCGCTGTATTACCTCGACGATTTTCGCGATCCGGACCGCAGTGTGACCCCTTATCTGGCCTTGAGCGGCGGTGAAATCGATATTGATGCCGGTGACTTCGACACCGTGGAAACAACCGTGGCGCTGGGCGGGGGCTTGCGCTGGATGCTGACCGATCGCTTTGGCCTGCGAGCCGAGGCGCGGATGCTTCATAGCCTGGATGAGGATCACAACGACTGGTTATTCAGTGCCGGCGTCAACTACTACCTGGGCGAAACGAGTCGCGGGGCAGGCGCCACGACCGGCGCGGCCATGACTGCCGCTGACCTGGATAGCGACGGCGACGGTGTCACTGATGACATGGACAAATGCCCTGACACGCCAGCCGGCACGCGAGTAGACAGTGTGGGTTGCCCCCTGCCCGTGGCGAAGGTGGCGTCTATCAAGCTGAAGGTGAACTTCGACTTTGATTCGTCAGTGGTTCAAGAGCAGTACTTCAGTGATCTAGAGGAGCTGGCGGAGTTCCTGCAGCGCTTCACCGATCTGCAAGTCGATGTGGAAGGCCACACTGACAGCACCGGGCCCCAGAGCTACAACGAGTTGCTTTCTCAGCAGCGCGCGCAGGCGGTTGTGGACCTGCTGGTCAATGAATACGGCATTGCGGCGCAGCGTCTTGAAGCCAAGGGCTATGGTGAATCACAGCCGGTTGCCGACAACGACACCCGCGAAGGTCGAGCGGAAAATCGCCGGGTTATGGCCACCCTGGAAGTGGAGTACGAGGAGTAGCCTCTAGCCCAGCGTGAAGTCGTCCGCGTCCATGTGGCAGGGGAAGGCTTTGCGATAGTCCAGCAGCGCATCAGCGCTGAACACCACGCTGCACACCTCTGGCCGATCTCCCAGATCGGCCAGAACCTCGCCCCTGGCGTCGATTGCCAGGCTGTCACCCGAATAGTCCAGGCCATTAGCGTCGGAGCCAATGCGATTGACGCCGACAACGCAGGCCTGGTTTTCAATCGCGCGAGCGACCAGAAGCGCTCTCCAGTGAGAGGAACGGGCTGCCGGCCAGTTGGCCACGTAGATCAGTGCGTCGTAGTCTTCCCGATTGCGGCTGAACACTGGAAATCTCAGGTCGTAGCAGACCTCCGGTTTGATTCGCCAGTCGCGCCACTCAACGATGACCCGTTCAGATCCGGCACTGTAGCGTTTGTGTTCGCCAGCCATACGAAACAGGTGTCGCTTGTCGTAAACGATGACACCCGTCGGTGTGGCGAACAACAGGCGGTTGAAGACTGCGCCGTTCTCGCGCACCGCGATGCTGCCGGTAATAGCACAATCGCGGGCTGTTGCCAGACCACGCAGCCAGTTTTCGGTTTCGCCGCCGGGCGCCTCGGCGTTGGCGAGGGCATTCATCGAGAAGCCCGTCGTGAACATCTCGGGTAGTACGATCAGGTCGGTGTCCGGGCTGGCCTCAACAATCAGTTGTTCGAACTGGCGCCGGTTGTCGGCGGGTTTTTCCCAGGCCAGCTGGCACTGAAGCAGGGTGACAGTCAGATCTTGCACAGTATTGCAGCCGCCTCCAGCAGCACGTTGTCTGATTTCGCGAAACAGAATCGTAGCACTGTCTGATTGGGAGGTGACTCATAAAAGACCGACACCGGGATCGAGGCCACACCATGCTCTCGCGTCCAGCGCTCGCTTAGCACCGTATCGGGTTCATCGCTGATGGCACCGTAGTCCAGTAGCTGGAAGTAGCTGCCGGGGCTGGGTGTCCATTTGAACCGGGAGTCCTTCAGTGCCATCAGGAACAGGTCGCGCCGCGCCTGGTAGCTGGCGCAGAGTGTGGCTGGATAGTCAGGCTCGGTGGTCATGAAAGTGGCAAGGGCCTGCTGCACGGGCGTGACCGCGACGAAGGCAACATACTGATGAACTTTGCGCAGCTCGGCGGTGAGCGCCGCGGGCGCGACGCAGTACCCGGTTTTCCAGCCGGTGACGCTGAATGTCTTTCCAAAGGAGAAGTGGGCGAAGCTGCGTGCACGCAAGCCGGGAAGCTCAAGCACGCTGATGTGGCGCTGCCCGTCGAATACCAGGTGTTCGTAAACTTCATCGCTGCATACCAGCAGGTCGTGCTTTTCCGCCAGCGTTTCGAGATGGATGAGGTCCGCCATCGAGACCGTACTGCCGCAGGGATTGTGCGGACTGTTGAGCATGATCATGCGGGTGCGAGGGGACAGGGCGTCTTCCACCCGCTGCCAGTCGATGTGGTAATCGCCCGGGGTGAGCGGAATGTGGATTGCGCGTCCGCCGGCCAGCTCGATAGCCGGTTCGTAGCTGTCGTAGGCCGGGTCGAAGACGATGACCTCGTCACCCGGCCTTATCGCCGCGGTGACGGCACAGAAGATACCCTCGGTTGCTCCCGGGACAATGGTGATCTCGCTGTCTGGGTCAGCGACGACGGCCCGATGAAGGGCAATTTGGGCTGCCACGGCTTCTCTCAGCGCGGGCAGCCCTGCCATTGGTGCGTATTGGTTGGCACCCGCCTTGGCAGCGTCAGCTAGCGCTTCCACCAGTGCGATTGGTGGGTCAAAGTCCGGGAATCCCTGTGACAGGTTGATAGCGTCGCACTCTGCTGCCAGGGCAGACATCCGGGTGAAGATGGTGGTGCCAAGTTGTGGCAGTTTTGATTCGATCATGCGGGCACTATAGCTGGGTATCGAGAGGAAGCTCGGTCGAGTTCTTGATTTCCGTGACGGCCATATGCGAGTGCAGCTCACGAATCTCGGGGCTTGCTGTCAGGGTGTTGCGCACGAACTCCTCGTAGTGGCGGATATCGCGGGTCACGATTTTGAGCATGTAATCCCAGATGCCGGTCATCGTATAGCACTCCATCACCTCCGGGTGTTTTACGATGTCCTGCTCGAAGGCGAGCAGGTTCTGGCGTCCTGTGGAAGTGAGGTTGATGGTGGCAAACACCACGACATCCATGCCCAGACCAGCGCGATTGAGTAACGCCACTTCCTGGCGGATCAGCCCCTCCTGTTGCAGGCGGTTGATGCGCCGCCAGCAGGGAGACTGTGACATATTAAGACGCTCTGCGATGGCGGCAGAGGAGAGGCTGGCGTCCACTTGCAGAAGTTTGAGAATGGCAATGTCCTGGCCGTCAAGATTGCTGGGCATATTAAGCCTATAAAATGCGATTAATTGAATAAATTATGCGCATTTTTACCCTTTTGGTGTCCAAATGAAATAAAAAATTCCCCTCTTTTGCGAGAAAATATCAGGATTGGGCCGGAGGTGACGACGTGGGCAAAGATCAATCCCCTGCAATAAGAAAAGTATCGCTGGACGACAAGTACGCACTGGATGCAACACGTGCCTACATGACGGGCATTGAGGCCCTGGTGCGTCTGCCCATGCTGCAACACCAGCGTGACCAGCAGCGTGGTCTCAACACGGCGGCGTTTATATCTGGCTATCGCGGCTCCCCGGTCGGGGGTGTCGACCAGGCCATGTGGAAAGCCAGGCCCTGGCTTGAAAACCACAACGTTCATTTCCAGCCCGGCGTCAACGAAGATCTGGCCGCCACCGCGGTTTGGGGCAGTCAACAGACCAATCTGTTCGCCGGTGCCAAGTACGACGGCGTATTTGGAATGTGGTACGGGAAAGGCCCCGGCGTCGATCGCAGCATGGACGTTATCAAGCATGCGAATGCCTTTGGCACGTCTCGTTACGGTGGCGTGCTGGCGGTGGCCGGCGACGACCATGCCTGCAAATCCTCCACCCTGCCGCATCAATCGGAGCACATGTTCATCGGTGCGTCGGTGCCCGTGCTCAGTCCTTCGAATGTGCAGGAAGTGCTGGACCTGGGAGTGTACGGCTGGGAGCTCTCACGCTACAGCGGCTGTTGGGTTGCCCTGAAGGCGATCACGGAGAATATGGACTCTGCGATTTCAGCGGACATTGACCCCAACCGCATCGACATCGTGATCCCGGAAGACTTTGAGCTACCGGCGGACGGCGTCCACGGTCGCTGGCCAGATAAGCCGCTGGAACAGGAGCTGCGGCTCAACAAGTACAAAATTTACGCGGCGCGCGAATTTGCTCGCGTTAACGGGCTCAATCGCATTGTTGTCGATAGCCCTAACCCGCGCTTCGGCATTATCACGTCCGGCAAAGCTTACCTTGATGTGATGCAGGCCCTGGAAGACATGGGCATCGACGATGCGGTGGCGGCGGAGGTGGGCCTGCGGGTATACAAAGTCGGTATGCCCTGGCCGCTGGAGCCCCGCACCACACATGATTTTGCAGACGGCCTGGAAGAGATCCTGGTGGTCGAAGAGAAGCGCTCCATCATCGAAGACCAGCTCACCGGCCAGCTGTACAACTACCCGGTAGCGGCCCGCCCCCGGGTGATCGGTGAGTTCGACGAGGAAGGGCGGGACCTGCTGCCCAACCTGGCTGAACTGACGCCGGCCATGATTGCCCTGGCCATTGCCAGCCGCATCAAACGCTTCTACCAGTCCGAGACGATGGATCAGCGCATCCGCTGGATCGAGCAGAAAGAGGCGTCGCTCGCGCAACCGCGCGACACCATTGAGCGTGTACCGCATTTCTGTTCGGGCTGTCCGCACAACACGTCCACCCGTGTGCCTGAGGGTAGTCACGCGCTGGGAGGAATCGGTTGCCACTATATGGCCACCTGGATGCCTGACCGCGAAACCCACACCTTCACCCAGATGGGCGGCGAAGGCGCCACCTGGATCGGCCAGGCCCCGTTCACCGAAACGCAACATGTGTTCCAGAACCTTGGTGACGGCACCTACTTCCACTCGGGCATTCTTGCGATCCGGGCAGCGGTGTCTTCCAAGGTCAACATCACCTACAAGATTCTCTATAACGACGCAGTGGCGATGACCGGTGGCCAGCCAATTGACGGCAGCCTCAGTGTTGAGGACCTGGTGCACCAGATTCGTGGTGAAGGCGTGCGCCGCATTGCGCTGGTGAGCGATGAGCCGAATCAGTGGCGCGGGCAGTTCAATGGCGTTCCCGGCTTTTCACTGCACCACCGTGACGAGATGGATTCGCTGCAGAAATCCCTGCGCGAGTATGAGGGCACGTCGGTCATTATTTACCAGCAGACCTGTGCCGCTGAGAAACGGCGTCGTCGCAAGAAAGGCATCTTGGAAGACCCTGCCAAGCGCCTGTTTATCAATGACGAGGTTTGCGAGGGCTGCGGTGACTGCAGCCTCAAGTCCAATTGCCTGTCGGTGCTTCCCAAGCAAACCGAACTTGGGCGCAAACGCCAGATCGACCAGAACGCGTGCAACAAGGACTACAGCTGCGCCAAGGGCTTTTGCCCGAGTTTCGTGACCGTGGTGGGCGGCAGCCTGCGTAAGCCCAAAGTGGGCCACGTGGATGTCGACACCCTGTTTGACCCGCTGCCGGAACCGCAGCTGCCCAGCCTCGATCGACCCTGGAATACTGTTGTGACCGGTGTGGGTGGCACCGGTGTGCTTACCATCACGGCCCTGGTGGCCATGGCGGCACACATCGAAGGTAAGGGTTGCGCCACCATGAACCAGACCGGTCTCGCGCAGAAGTTTGGTGCTGTGGTCAGTCATGTGCGGGTCGGTCAGCACCAGGATGACATCAGGGCTGTTCGCATTCCTGCCGGTGAGGCAGATCTGCTGCTCGGATGCGATCTCGTTGTCACCACCACCTATGAGGCCATGGGCAAGGTTGCCCAGGGGCGTACCTGGTCCGTCGTCAATGAGGCGGAAGTGCCCACCGCCTCTTTTATCCTCGACCCGGACGCCAAATTCCCGACCTCGGCGATGAAGGAAAAAATTTCGTCCGAGGTGGGAGAGCAGGGCAGCCACTTCATCGACTCAACCCGGATTGCCACGCGACTGCTCGGCGACTCTATCGGCAGCAACCTGTTCCTCCTGGGTTACGCCTGGCAGCACGGCCTGGTTCCGGTATCTGCCGCGGCACTGGAAGAAGCGATCGAACTGAATGGCGTGGCAGTAGAGTTCAACAAGCAGGCATTCCTGTGGGGCCGACGCTGTGCCGACCAGCCCGAGAAAGTTCTCGGTTTGCTGGAGGACCGCGACGTTCCCGCGCCACCGTCGCTTCAGGACACGATTGACGACCGGGCTGCTCGCCTTGCCGACTACCAGGACGACGCCTACGCCCAACGGTATCGCGAGCTGATCGCCGCGACCAGAGCTGCTGACCCGCGCGCCGAAGACGCCCGTTCGATAACGATGGCCGCAGCAAAGAATCTCTACAAGCTGATGGCATACAAAGACGAGTACGAGGTCGCGCGCCTGCACAGTGACCCCGAGTTCCGTCGCAAACTCGAAGCCCAGTTTGAGGGTGATTTTGAGCTTCGATTCAATCTCGCGCCGCCGCTGTTCAGCAAGCGCGACCCGGAGACGGGACACCTGATCAAGCAGGAATTTGGTCCGTGGATGGAAACCGCCTTCAGCTGGCTGGCCCGTTTCAAGTTTTTGCGCGGGTCGGCACTGGATGTTTTCGGATACACCGCCGAACGAAAACAGGAACGCGCCGATATTGCCGACTATGAGGCTTTGCTGGCGGT
>Ga0213866_10000958_pt1 | contig 22210 bp, 21 predicted proteins | sample PICome_11_FD_160079 | JGI IMG/M metagenome (GOLD analysis project Ga0213866, IMG submission 160079) | Coastal seawater microbial communities near Pivers Island, North Carolina, United States - PICO284 | ecosystem: Environmental > Aquatic > Marine > Coastal | place: USA: North Carolina...
GCGGTCGCCGGTCGTGAGGCCGGCTCCGACCAGCCCGGCTCGGGTCCGGGCGACCAGGTCGCGGAGTTCGCCGTAGGTGGTTTCGGCGCCGTCCTCGATGAGTGCGATGGCGTCGTCGGGTTGCGGGTCGAGGATGGTTGCGAGCGTCACTGGTGGGCGACTGTAGACCTCGGTTCGAGGTTTTGTCAGTGGCCGTTCAGATCGCCGGGCCATTCAGATTGCCGAGCCAGGCCAGCAGGTCGGCGTGGACCTCGTCGCGGTTGGTCTCGTTGAGGAGTTCGTGGCGGGCCTGCGGGTAGAGCCGGATCTCGAGTGGGCCCCGGCCCGCGGCCGCATGGCGATCGTGCAACTCCTGGACCGACTCGCCGAACCCGCCGACCGGGTCCTGGTCGCCGGCGATCAGCAGTATGGGGAGATCGTCGGGGATCGCCGCTTCGGCGTCGGGCTGCCACATGGCAGCCATCCCGACGATCATGTCCGTCACGAATCCGTTGCTGAGGTCGCTTCCGCACCACGGATCGGCGACATAGCGGGCCACCTCCTCGTCGTCACGACTGAGCCACTCGTAGCCCGTCGGTTCGGGGGTGCGGTCGGCGAACGGCTCGTTGAAGCCGGCGAACACCCCGGCCCAGAGCTGCGACGGCTGGTCGGCTCCCTCGGCGTCCTCGACCGCTCGGAGGATGGCCTCGAGTTCGCTCGCCCCTTCGAGACCTCCCGACGTGCCCGAGAGGACGACACCGGCGAAGCGGTCGCCGGCCCGCTGCATCACCCGTTGGGCGAGCAGCGAACCCATGCTGTGCCCGAGGAGCACGAGAGGGAGAGGGGGCTGTTCGTCGCGCAGGTGGTCGGCCAACGCGATCAGGTCGTCGACCATCGCCTCCCAGCCCCCGGGACGGGCGATGCCGAAGGCGCCGTGCTCGGCCGCGGTGGTCCCGTGGCCGCGATGGTCGACTCCGTAGACCGCCCAGCCCGCGTCGGCCGCGATGCCGGCGAACCGCGAGTAGCGGGCCGCGTGTTCGCTCGCCCCGTGGGCCACGAGGATCCGTCCGACCGGTTCGCCGGCAGGGGCCGGCCACCGGCACCAGGAGATCGTGGCGTCGGGCCGGGCGAGGGTGGACCACTCGGGGGCAGGAGACTCGGTGTGCATGGGGTGACCCTAGTGAGCGGTGGGGCCGAGATCGCCGGTGGCGGCGAGGGCGGCATCGGCCAGGGCCACGAAGTCGGTGTCGGCCGCTCGGGCCGTCCACTGACGGGTCGCCACGCGAAGGGCCGACATCGCCGCGCCGGCGATGATCTCCGGTCGTGGGTCGTCGACCGGGTCGACGCCGAGGCGAGCGGCGGCGGCGCCGATGATCTCCCGTTCCCAGCTGGCCTGGACCACGGCTCGGCTGTAGGCCGAGACGGAGGCCACCGTCGCGGCGAGCCGGAACTGCAGACGCCGACGTTCGGCGTGTCGCTGGTGGTCGTCGGCGAGCGCCAACACCGCCTGGCGCACCGCCTCGAGGACGGGTTCGTCGTCGGGCCGCGCGGCGAGCGCCTCCCGCAGCTCGATGCGCAGGTCGACCATGTCGCCGAACAGCACCGCCTCCTTGGTGGGGAAGTGGCGGAAGAGCGTGCGCTGGGCGACGTCGGCCGCCTCGGCGATCTCGGTCGTGGTCGTCTCGTCGAAGCCCTTCGTCTCGAAGAGGCGGGCGGCCTCGGCGATGAGACGCTCCCGGGTGGCGGTCTTCTTCCGGTCGCGTCGTCCCGGCTCCACCTCGGCGGCCCGGTCGGTCGGTGTCACGCGGGTCACCTTAGGGCGGTTCCGCCGAGATGTCAGCAGTTGACTGATGTCAGTGACTGACACTACGGTGGGTCTATCATCTCTCCTGGAGTTCCCATGGCCCGATCCGCTGCCGCCATCTTCGATCTCGACCGCACGCTCATCTCGTCGTCGTCGGCCGTCGTGTTCCAGCGCCACCTGAGCGAGGCGGGCCTCGGCAGCGTGCCCGACCTGCCGTTGGCCGATGCCTTCCTCAAGTTCTACGAACAGTTCGGCGAGAGCTGGGTGATGATGCAGCCCGCGAAGCTGGGGGCGCGCACGTCGAAGGGGTGGTCGGTGGAGACCGTCCACGCGGCAGCCTGCGCCGCCGCCGCGGAGATCGAATCCGAACTCGTGCTTCCCTGCGCCCGCCTCACGATCGACGAGCATCGTGCCGCCGGACGACTGCTCGTACTGGCCACCACCTCGCCGGAGCCGTGGGTCGCCCCGCTGGCCGAAGCCCTCGGGTTCGACGCGGTCGTGGCCACGAAGTGGGCCTCCGAAGCCGGGGCCTTCACCGGCGAGACCGAGGGACCCTTCGTGTGGGGGCGGGCCAAGGCCGACGCGGTGCGGGCCTGGGCCGAGGCGAACGACGTCTCGCTCGAGCGCAGCTACGCCTACAGCGACAGCTACTTCGACTGCGCCATGCTCGAGATGGTCGGACACCCGGTCGCGATCAACCCCGACCTGCGACTCCAGGGCGTTGCCGCGCTCCAGGGGTGGCCCGTGCGCCACTTCGACAAGCTCGAGGGCGTGGTGAAGATCGCCGGCCGCGAGCTGCAGGACTGGTCTCGGCCGTTCATGCGCGAGGAATTCCAGCCCTTCTCCCGCTTCGAGTTCCACGGGGTCGACAACATTCCCGCCGAAGGCGCAGCGATCCTCGTCTTCAACCATCGGAGCTACTACGACCCGGCGGCCATGGGGCTGCTGGCGGCGAAGAGCGGCCGCAGCGTCCGCAGTCTCGGCAAGAAAGAGGTGTTCGACGTGCCGATCGTCGGCCGCCTCGCCAAGGCCATCGGTGGCGTGCGGGTCGACCGCGGCACGGGCTCCGACGAACCACTCGACGCCGCGGCCGAAGCACTGCGCGGTGGGGAAGTGCTGATGCTCGCCCCCCAGGGCACCATCCCGCGCGGACCGGCGTTCTTCGAACCCGAGCTCAAGGGCCGCTGGGGTGCCGCGAAACTCGCGGCGATGACCGGAGCCCCGGTCATCCCCGTGGGCTTGTGGGGCACCGAGAAGGTCTGGCCCCGCAGTTCCCGCATGCCGAAGATGCCGGTCGGGAGCCGACCGCTCGTGTCGGTCACCGTGGGGCCGGCCGTCGACGGTCTCGGCGGCGAGGATCTCGACGCCGACACGGCTGCGATCATGGCGGCCATCGTCGATCTGCTACCGGACGAGGCCCGCGAACCCCACGAGCCCACACCCGAGGAGATCGCCCTCACCTTCCCGCCCGGCTACAAGGGTGATCCCGAGGCCGAAGCCGACCGCCGTCCCGGCACCGACACCAACGCATCATGACCGACACCACACCCTCCAACCGCGAGATCGACATGGCCGACCGCATGTCGGAGCACGAAGCCCTGATGTGGAACATCGAGAAGGACCCGTGGCTCAACCCGAGCGGCGGCGGTCTCTTCGTGTTCGACCGCCCCATCGACGTCGACCGGTTGCGGGCCCGCATGCGGGTCGCCGTCGCCGACCTGCCCCGGTTCACCCAACGGGTGCAGCCCGGTCTCGGACGAATCTCCACGCCGGCCTGGGTCCCCGATCCCGAGTTCGATTTCGACAGTCACTTCCGGGTCATGACGCTGCCGCGACCGGGCACGCATCGCCAGCTGCTCGACGTGGCCGCCCAGCTCTACATGGAGCCGTTCGACCGCACCCGGCCGCTCTGGCGGATGGTGGTCATCGAGGGACTCGAGTCGGGCCAGGGCGCGCTGTGGTCGATGATGCACCACGCCATCTCCGACGGCATCGGCCAGCTCCGCATCGCCGAGATGTTCCAGGACATCGAGCGAGACGTGCCGCGTTCACCCGACATCGACCTGGAGGGGATCGTCGCGGAAGCCGCCGCAGCGCATCGCCAGAAGGAAGCGGGCGGCGATCTCGGGTCGAGCCTCGCTGCGGCCACCGCCGGGTCGCTCGGCCATCTCGCCCGTCGCCTCGGCGGCAGTGCCCGCCGCACCGCCGGCGAGGTCGCGATGTGGCCGGCCGATCCCTCCCGCGTCGGGGAGAAGTTCGGCGAGGTGGCGGCGGTCGTGAGCGAGACCGCGGCCCAGCTGACCCACGAGGTCGAGGAGGGCGAGGGTGCGCCGCTGTGGCGAGAGCGCTCCCGTCATCGACATCTCGAGACGGTCACCGTCCCGCTCGACGAGCTCAAGGCGGCGAGCAAGGCGGCCGGTGCCACCGTCAACGCCGCCTTCGTGGCGGCGATGACCGACGCGGCGACTCGCTATCACGCCGACCGCGGGGAATCGTTCGAGACCCTCAACGTCTCGTTCGTCATGAGCACCCGCACCGACGACAAGGCCGGCGGCAATGCGTTCACCCCGGTCCTGGTGCACCTGCCCGCCGATCGGCGCGGCGTGGTCGACCGGTTGACCGGCACCGCCGAGATCCTCGACGAGGCGCGCGAGGCGGCGGGGCGCAGCGGTGGCTTCACCGCCCTGTCCGGCATCGTCAACCTGCTCCCGACCTCCGTCGTCACCCGCACGGCCCGCTCGCAGGCCGCCAAGATCGATCTGGCCACGTCGAATCTCCGCGGCGCCCCCATCCCGCTCTACATCGGCGGGGCCAAGGTCGAGTACTCGGTCACGATGGGTCCGCTGGCCGGCACGCCGTGCAACGCCACGGCGCTCTCGTACTGCAACAACTTCGACATCGGGCTGTTCATCGACCCGGTCGCCATCCGTGAACCCGCGGCCTTCCGCCAGTGTGTGGTCGACGCGTTCGACGACATCCTCGACACGATCCGCTGAGCGGATCCACGCGCGATCAGGCGGGCTGACGGGTCGGACAACTCGGTCGAGCGCGACTAGGTTGCCGCGCATGAGATATGCCGCACCAACAACGGTGGACGAGGCGGTGGGGCTGTTGGCCGCCGATGCCGACGCCCGCGTCTTCGCCGGAGCCACCGACCTGATCCCGCAGATCCGTTCCGGTCGACCCGAGCCCTCGGTGCTCGTCGACTTGAAGCGGATCGATCGTCTCGTCGGTCTCGGCGAGTCCGGTGGCACGTGGACCGTCGGGGCCGCGACCCCGACCTCGAAACTCACCGCGGACGCGGCGTTCACCGGGGCCTTCCCCGGCCTGAGCGAGGCGAGCGGGCTCATCGGTTCCGACCAGATCCAGAACCGTTCGAGCTGGGGCGGCAACCTCTGCAACGCGTCACCCGCGGCCGACTCGGTCCCCGCCCTCGTGGCCAACGCCGTGCGTGCGGTCGTCGCCGGCAGCAACGGGGAACGCACCGTGCCCGTCGAGGAGATCGTCACCGGCCCGGGTCAGACCTCCTTGGCCGACGACGAATTCGTCGTCGAGTTCGCGGTCGACACGCCACCGGCCAACACCGCCGATGCCTACCTGCGTCTCATTCCCCGCACCGAGATGGACATCGCCGTGGTCGGCGCCGCAGTCCGGCTGACGATGGACGGCGACACCTGCACGGCCGCCACGGTCGCGCTGGGCGCCGTCGCCCCCACCGTCGTCCGTGTCCCCGCCGCCGAGGCGGCCCTCGTGGGTTCGACCCTCGACGACGCCACGCTTGAGGCCGTCGCTGCCGCCGCGTCGGCCGCGTGCAACCCGATCGACGACAAGCGCGGCACGATCGAATACCGCCGTCAGGTCGCCGGTGTGCTCGCCAAGCGAGCCGCCACCATCGCCGCAGAAAGGGCCAACGCATGATCAACCGCACCCACGTCCATTGCTCCGTCAACGGCGACGAGGTCGACTTCCTGGCCAGCGACAACACCTCCCTGCTCGACGCGTTGCGCGACGAGCTCGGACTCACCGGCGTGAAGGAGGGCTGCGGCACCGGTGACTGTGGTGCCTGCTCGATCACCGTCTACGGCGCGCTCAACTGCGCCTGTCTGATGTTCGCTCCCGAGGCCGAAGGCCGCGAGATCGGCACGGTCGAGGGCATCGCCCAGGGTGACCACCTCCACCCGCTCCAGGAGACCTTCCTCGAGGGTGCGGCACTGCAGTGCGGCATCTGCACACCGGGCTTCCTGGTGGCCGCCAAGGTGCTGCTCGACGAGAACCCGTCGCCCACCGAGACCGAGATCCGCTATGCCCTGGCCGGCAACCTCTGTCGCTGCACGGGCTACGACAAGATCATTCATGCCGTGCAAGAAGCCGCCGTCCAACTGAACGGAGCGAAGTCGTGACCGCGACCGAGAACCCCCCAACGAAGTACAAGTACGTCGGCACCCGACCCGTCCGCCACGACGGACTCGAGAAGGTCACCGGCAAGGCCAGGTTCGCGGCCGACCTCGACCTCACCGGCCAGCTCCGTGGTGCGATCGTTCGCTCGCCCCATGCCCACGCCCGGATCGTGTCGATCGACACCAGCGCGGCCGAGGCGATGCCCGGCGTGAAGTCGGTCGTCACCGGCGCCGATTTCCCGGCCATCGACCCGGCCGATCCGGCCCACGACGAGGCGGTCAACAACATCGCCCGCGACGAGGCGCTGTATGTCGGTCACGCGGTCGCGGCGGTCGCCGCCACCACGATGGACGAGGCCCGCGCTGCGGCCGCGGCGGTCGAGGTCGAGTACGAGGTGCTCCCGGCCGTGCTCTCGATCGACGAGGCGATCGCCGACGGTGCCCCGATCGCGAACTCGACCAACCGCACGCTCTTCACCGGCGACACCGAGCCGTCCAACATCGCGTCCGTCGGCCCGTTCCAGCGCGGCGACGTCGAGGCCGGATTCGCAGCCGCCGACGTCATCGTCGAGCGGACCTTCACGACCAAAGCGGTTCACCAGGGCTACATCGAACCGCACGCGTGCGTCGCCGACGTGGGTCAGGACGGCAAGGCGACCATCTGGGCTTCGTCGCAGGGGCACTTCGCGGTGCGGTCCAAGACCGCCAAGATCCTCGGATGGGGCACCGACAAGATCAAGGTCACCCCGGCCGAGATCGGCGGCGGGTTCGGCGGCAAGACCACCATCTATCTCGAGCCGATCGCGGTGCGGCTGAGCCAGAAGGCCGGCCGTCCGGTGAAGATCGTCATGACCCGAGAAGAGGTGCTGAGCGCCACCGGTCCGGCGCCGGCATCGAAGATCCACGTGAAGATGGGCGCCACGAACGACGGCGAGCTCACCACCATCCAGGGCACGCTCCACTACAGCAACGGCTCGGCCAAGGGATACGCCGCCCTCACCGGGGCCATGTCCATCGCGTCCTACAAGTTCCCCAACCTCGACCTGATGGCGATCGGCACGGTCGACAACACCCCCAAGTCGGCCGCCTACCGGGCCCCGTCCGCGCCGCAGGCCGCGTTCGCCATCGAGACGCTCATCGACGAAGTCGCCGACCAGCTCGAGATGGACCCGATCGACCTCCGGCTGAAGAACGCCGTGGTCGAGGGTGACCCCACGGCGATGGGTGCTCCCCACCCGAAGATCGGCTTCATCGAGACGCTCGAGGCGATCAAGAACAGCGAGCACTACAACTCACCGGTACCGGAGGGCGCGGGTCGTGGCTTCGGCACCGGCTTCTGGTTCAACATCGGTGAACAGTCGAGTGCGACCGTCAACCTCAACGAGGACGGCACCGCCACGGTGATCACCGGCAGTCCCGACATCGGCGGCAGCCGGGCCTCCATGGCGCTGATGGCGGCCGAAGAACTCGGGCTCGACGTCCACCGGATCACCCCGATCGTGGCCGACACCGAATCGGTCGGGTTCACCGACATCACCGAGGGCAGTCGGGCCACCTTCGCCACCGGCATGGCCGTGGTCAACGCCTGCCGCGACCTCATCGAGCAGATGAAGGATCGGGCCGCAGTGATGCGCGGCGTTGCCGCCGATCAGGTCGCCTGGATCGACGGCGCCGCGATCATCGAGGGTCCGCCCTCGGAAGGGGCCGACCCGGTCTCGATCGCGGAGATCACCGCCGCCGCGAAGATGACCGGTGGTCCGCTCACCGCGACGGCCTCGCTCAACGCCGCCGGTGCCGGTCCGTCGTTCGCGGCGCACCTCGCCGATGTGCGCGTCGACGAGGAGACGGGTCAGGTCGAGATCCTGCGCTACACCGCGGCCCAGGATGCCGGCACGGCCATCCATCCGTCGTACGTCGAGGGCCAGATGCAGGGTGGGTCCGCCCAGGGCATCGGGTGGGCGCTCAACGAGGAGTACGTCTTCTCCGCCGACGGGGTGATGCAGAACGCCGGGTTCCTCGACTACCGCATGCCGGTGGCGTCGGACCTGCCGATGATCGAGACGATCATCGTCGAGGTGCCCAACCCGAGCCACCCCTACGGCGTGCGCGGCGTGGGTGAGACCGGCATCGTTCCGCCGATCGGCACGTTGGCCAACGCCATTGCCGACCAGACCGGCGTGCGCATGGCCGATCTGCCGATGTCGCCGCCCAAGGTGCTCAAGGCGCTCAACGAGCGGTAATCGACGATCGATGGCGACCGTCCACCTCCAGGCCAACCATGCCGCCTTCACCGACGGGGTGCGGGAACTGGAAGTGGACGGGGCCACCGTCGGCGCCGTCATCGATGCCCTGGCCGAGCGGTTCGCCGGCCTCGGCCCGCTCTTGCGGGAGGGTTCGTCGGTCGCGATCAACGGCGAGCTCCAACCCAAGGGCACGATCTACGCGTCCGTGGCCCCCGACGCCGAGGTCCACTTCCTCGCCCCCATCGCCGGCGGCTGACCGCCCAACCCCCGGCTTCTTAACCGAGAAGGTTGCGCTCAGCGCGCCCTTCTCACTCCAGATCGGGGCGCTGACGACGGGTCGGGGTTGTCCGGCTACGATCCATTCCGCCGGGACGGACCCGGCGCCCGACAAGGGAGATCCATGGCTCGTTTCCACGAGTTCGAAATGGCGTCGCTCGAGGGTGAACAGGTGTCGTTCAGCGATTTCGCCGACAGCGCCGTGCTCATCGTCAACGTCGCCTCCGCTTGAGGCCTCAGGCCTCAGTACGCAGGTCTGCGTACGCTTCATCATGACGACAACGGGGTCCAGGTCCTGGGCTTCCCGTGCAACCAGTTCGGCGCCCAGGAACCGGGTTCGGCCGAGGAGATCCGCACCTTCGTGACGGACAACTACAACATCGACTTCCCGATGTTCTCCAAGATCGAGGTCAACGGCGACGGCGCCTGCGGCCTCTACGACTGGTTGAAGTCGGAGCAGCCCGGTGAGGGCGAGACCTCCGACATCACCTGGAACTTCGAGAAGTTCCTCGTGAACTCGGCCGGCGACGTCGTCGCCCGCTTCTCACCGATGGTGACCCCCGAAGAGGTCGCCGAACAGCTCCCGACGCTGCTCGGCTGAGTCGAGAGACTCGAAGGGCTACCCCTCCGGAGCAACCACGTTCCGGAGGGGTCGCTCGTTCACATAGCGCTCGAAGTTGTCGAGGAAGAGGGCGTTGAGCCGTTCCTCGCTGCGAGGCCCGTCGCCCGACTGGTGGGCGGTGACGACCAGGTTGGGCAGCGTCCAGACGGGCGAGTCGGCCGGGAGTGGTTCGGTGCGGGTGACGTCGATCGTCGCGCCGCGGATGGTGCCGTTCGTCAGCGCGTCGGCGAGCGCGTCCTCGTCGACCACCTCGCCCCGGGCGACGTTGATCAGTACGGCACCCGGTCGCATCGCCGCGAACTCGTCGGCGCCGATGAGGTCGCGGGTGTCGTCGGTGAGCGGGGTGCACAGGGCGACATAGTCGGCCTCGGCGAGTACGTCGTGGAGACGGTCGGGGGTGAACATCTGGTCGACGTCGGGCGCCGGGCCGGGCGTGCGGCGCGTGGCGATCACCCGCATGCCGAGCGCCTTGGCGATACGCGCGGTGGGTCGCCCGATGCCGCCGAATCCGATGATCGCGAGGGTCCGGTCCGTCACGTCGTCGGGTGGCACCTGCGTCCAGTCTCGGGCTCGCGAACGATCGATCTGTCCCTCGAGCCCCTGCGACCACGCCAGGATCCAGGCATGGATGTACTGAGCCATCGGTTCGACCCAGATGTCGGCGGCCCGGGTGAAGATGACCCCCCGATGGACGAGGTCCATCCAGATCGGGTGGTCGTAGCCCGCGTTCGAGCCCTGTACCCAGCGCAGCGACGGGTCGTTCCACGATTCCAGGACCACCCCGACCCGGCGGTCTCGATGAACCCCGATGCCCCAGAAGATGATCTCGATGCCGTCGCGGTCGCCGGTGACCGAACCGTCGGCCTCGAGCACCGCGAACTCGGCCTCGGGCGCGATCTCGAGGATCCTCCCCCCGATGGCATCGACCGTGTCTCGGAGCAGCAGGAGCTTCATCCGACGGACGTTAGACCGGTTGACGGAAACCGAATGGACCGGTGGGCGCCTCCCGTGTGAAGGTCGATGCGGGGAGGGATCGACGCTGACTGCAACCGCACAGGAGCACGCGCCAGACCGACTGAAGGCGGGCGCCGGCGCGTTCGGCTCGACGGGTCGTGCCGGATGGGCGCTGATCTGGCAGACGGCGAAGGAGGAGAAGTGGGGCGTGCTGTTCGGCATGCTCGCGTCGGTCATGTGGACCGCCGGACGGGTCACCGTTCCCCTCATGGTCCAGCTCGGCCTCGACCGTGGGGTGCGAGAGGACGGGCCGCTGCTGGGATGGGTGTTGCTGATCCTGGGGGCTGGGTTCGTGTCGGCGGTGTTCCTCGGTGTCCGCCGCTATCTGGCCTTCCGCAACGCCCGCATCATCGAGGCGAAATTGCGCGACCGGATCTTCGCCCACGTGCAGCGGCTCCACTTCTCGTTCCACGACGCCAACGCGACCGGCGAACTCATGAGCCGGGGCAACACCGATCTCCAGCACTTCCAGAACGTCGTCGTGCTCGTGCCGCTCACGTTCGGCAACTTCCTGATCGTGTGCGCAGTGACGGTGATCATGGTGATCATCCAGCCGATGTTGGCGCTGCTCGCGCTCGTCTCTCTGCCCTTCGTCAACGTCCTCGGACGCCGTTTCGCGCAACGACTCCACCCGGCGGTGCTCGCCGTGCAACAGGAGGCCGCCCAGCTCGCCGCGGTGGTGGAGGAGACCGTCTCGGGGGTGCGGGTGGTCAAGGGCTTCGGGTCGGAGCCGGTGCAGGCGACCAAGTTGGCGGCCGAGGCCGACGACGTCTTCGAGGAGTCGATGCGGGCGTCGGTGATCCGGGCTCGCTACATGCCGGCCATCGAGGTCCTGCCCAACATCGGGCTCATCACGGTGCTCGGCTACGGCGGTCACCTCGTGCTCAACGGCGACATGACGGTGGGGGAGCTCGTCAGCTTCAACATCTACGTGCTCATGCTCGTCCAGCCCTTGCGGATGCTCGGCATGATCGTGGCCAACGCCCAGCGGGCTGCGTCGGCCGGGGAACGCATCAGCGAGGTGCTCGAGACCGCGCCGCGCATCGTCGACCCGGAGCGGCCGGTGCCGTTGCCCGACACCGGCGCGCTGGGCCGGGTCGAGTTCCGCAACGTGTCGTTCGACTACCGGCCGGAGACCCACGCCGGAGTCCTCGATGGTCTCGACCTCACGATCGAGCCGGGTGAGTCGGTGGCGCTCGTCGGGGCGACAGGGTCTGGGAAGAGCACCGTGGCGCGCCTGCTGCCGCGCTTCTACGACGTCGATCGCGGCGAGGTTCGGCTCGACGGTGTCGACGTCCGCACCGTGCGGCGCCAGGAACTCCGCCGCTCGATCGGCATCGTGTTCGAGGAGACGTTCCTGTTCTCCTCGTCGATACGCGACAACATCGCGTTCGCCGATCCGGAGGCCACGGAGGACGTGGTGCGGCGGGCCGCCCGGCTCGCCGGGGCCGACGAGTTCATCGCCGAGATGCCGGAGGGGTACGACACGGTGATCGGAGAGCGGGGCTTCTCGCTCTCCGGCGGTCAACGGCAACGGCTCGCGATCGCGCGGGCGATCCTGGCCGATCCGCGGGTGTTGATCCTCGATGATGCGACGTCGGCGGTCGACCCCGCGAAGGAACACGAGATCCGCGACGCTCTGGGAGAAGTGATGGACCGGCGGACGACGATCGTGATCGCCCACCGGCCCGCGACGATCGCCCTGGCCGACCGGGTCGTGCTCCTCGACGACGGTCGCGTGGCCGCCGAAGGCACCCACGCCGAGCTGCTCGCCGGCAACGAGCGCTATCGCGAGGTGCTCGCCGTGGACCGTGCCGCACCGGGGGCGGGGGCCTGATGGGGTGGGCATGGGGGCACGCAACCGATCCCGACGATCAACTCGATGTCGACGCGACCAGACGGGTGCTCGGTCGAACGGCGCGGATGCTGTTGCCCTACCGGCGCGGGGCCCTGGGCGCGGTGGGTCTGATCGTCCTCTGGACGGCGATGCTGCTGGCCGGCCCGCTCCTGGTTCGGCGCGGCATCGACGAGGGCATCGCCAAGGGTGACTCCGGCCAGCTCAACGTGTCGATCGGGCTCTATGTCGTGGTCGCGATCGTCAGCTATCTCTGCTTCCGCAACGCGATCGTGCTGCTCGCCCGCGTGGGTGAGGGATTCCTGCGCGACATGCGCACCCGCGTCTTCGACTCGCTCCTGCGTCAGTCGATGGCGTTCTACGACCGCGAGAAGGCGGGCGTGTTGGTGTCGCGCATGACGTCCGACGTCGATTCCCTCCAGGAGCTGGTGCAGTTCGGCCTGATCATGTTCACGAGCGCAGCCCTGCTGCTCATCGGCTCGTTCGTGATCCTGATGGTGCTGTCGTGGCAACTGATGTTGCTCTGTGCCGTCGCCCTCCCCTTCGTCGCCCTCGCGAGCGTGAAGTTCCAGCGCGACTCGAACAAGGCCTACCTCGCGGTGCGCGAAGAGATCGGCGACACCCTGTCGACCTTCCAGGAGGGGATCAGCGGAGTGCGGGTCGTGCAGGCCTTCGCCCGCGAAGAGGTCGAGGCCCGCCGGTTCTCCGACGCGAACTTCTCGCTGTACCGGACCCACATGGCGTCGGTCCGGATCCAGTGCTGGTACCTGCCCATCGTCGAGTTCGCCGGGGCGGCCACCACGGCCTTGGCCCTCGGGGTGGGCGGATGGATGGTCCGCGAGGGGAGGCTGAGTCTCGGCACCGTCGTCGCGTTCATCCTCCTGCTCAGCACGCTTTTCGAGCCGGTGCAGCAGCTCAGCCAGCTCTTCAACATGGTCCAGTCGGCCACCGCGTCGCTGCACAAGCTCTACGGACTCATCGACGAACCCGTCGAGATCGACGAGCCGGCCGAGGGTGTCGACATGCCGCTCGGCGCGCCGATCGTGTTGGATTCCGTGTCGTTCGGCTACGCGGGTGGTGATCCCGTGCTCCGCGACGTCGACCTCGAGATCGCTCCGGGCGAACGCGTGGCGTTCGTCGGTCCGACCGGGGCCGGCAAGTCGACCATGGCGAAGCTGATCGCCCGCTTCTACGACCCGACCGCGGGCGGTGTGCGGGTTGGCGACGTCGACCTACGCGACATCAGCCTGCGGTCGCTCCGCGACCATGTGGTCGTCGTCCCCCAGGAGGGATATCTGTTCAGCGGCACGATCGCCGACAACATCCGCGTCGCCCGGCCTGAGGCTTCCGACGCGGAGGTCCGCGACGCGGTCGACCGCATCGGGGTGCTCGACCGTTTCGAGCAGCTCCCCGAAGGTCTGGCCACCGAGGTCCGCGAACGGGGCAGCCGGCTGTCGGCTGGTGAGAAGCAGCTGGTCTCGTTGGCGCGCGCCGCGCTGGCCGACCCGTCGGTGCTGATCCTCGACGAGGCGACGGCGTCGGTCGACCCCGGTACCGAAGCCGCGGTCGAGGCGGCCATGGAGACCTTGATGCGGGATCGCACCGTCATCGCGATCGCCCACCGGCTCTCGACCTCCGAACGCTGCGATCGCGTGGCCGTGGTCAGCGACGGCAGGCTCGTGGAGCTCGGGTCCCACGACGAGTTGGTTGCGGCGGGAGGCCACTATTTCGCCCTCTACGACGCCTGGGTGGTTGGATTGGGCCATGACTCCTGAAGACCTGGTCGAGATCGAACTCATCAAGCAGCTGAAGTACAAGTACCTGCGGGTGCTCGATCAGCACGAGTTCGACGAGATGCGCAGTGTGCTGACCGACGACGTCGTGGCTCGCTACAGCGACGGCAAGTACAGCTTCGACGGCGTCGAGGCGGTCATCGACTTCCTGAAGGAGTCGATGGGGTCCGAGAAGTTCCTGTCGAGTCACGCCGTGCACCACCCCGAGATCACCCTGCACGGCGACGGGACGGCCTCGGGCATCTGGAAGCTCGAGGACAACGTGATCGTCGGCGACCACGACATCAACATCTATGGCGCCGCGTTCTACTACGACGACTATGTGAAGACCGACGCCGGCTGGCGCATCAAGTCGACCGGCTACCGCCGCATCTACGAGGAGATGTATCCCCGCTCGGGCATCACCGGCCTCAACCTCGTCGCCGACTGGTTCTCCACCGAGTCCTGACCCGTCACCCCGGTGTCAGACACTCGTCACGCCGGGTGACGAGTGTCTGACACCGCAGTGACGGGGGTGGCTAGGTGGGGCGGCGGCCGGCGATGACGGCGTTGAGGGTGTCGACCCCGAGCTGTTCGCGGAATGACTTGGGACTGTGGCCGATCACCCGTCCGGCCTCGACGGCTCTGACGGTCGCCGACCGGGGAAGCCCGAAGAGCGGCCCCATCTCGCCGACATAGTCACCACTCCCGAGCGTGGCGAGCACGACCGCTTCACCGCCGGGATCCGTGCGCACGACCTCGAACGAGCCCTCCTCGATGACATAGATCAGGTCCGGCGCGTCGCCCTGTTCGAACAGGGCGGTGCCCTTGTCGATGACCTTCTCGACCGGCTCGCCTTCGCCGTCGAACCCGGCGGCGAACTTCGGCTGCATCTCGATGACCTGGTCGGCCAGGGGCAGGATGCGTTCGTCGTGGGTAGAGATCACGATGGTCCGTCCCTCGTCGGCGAGCCGACGCAGGAGCCGCAGGATCTCCTCGACCTGGACATAGTCGAGATGGGCGGTCGGCTCGTCGGCCAGGATCAGTGGCGGATCGAGGGCCAGGGCCCGGGCGATCGCCACCCGCTGCTGTTGGCCACCCGAGAGTTCACCGGGGCGATGTCCCATTCGTTCCTCGAGACCGACGTCGACCAGGAGTTGGCGGGCCCGGGCGTCGGCCTCCTTGCGCTTCCTCCCGGCGCTGCGCATGGGGAGGGCCACGTTCTCGAGGGCGCTGAGGCTGTCGACCAGGTTGAACGACTGGAACACGATGCCGACGCGATTGCGACGGTGATCGACCAGTCCGGCCCGGTCGAGGCCGGTCGTCTCCACGCCACCGAGGGTGATGGACCCGGCGGTCGGTTCGAGGATCGAGCCGAGGCACGACAGCAGCGTGCTCTTGCCGAAGCCGGATGGCCCGAGGAGGAGCGTCGGGTTTCCGGCCGGCACCTCGACACTCAGCCCGTCGATCGGCCGCACGGTGTTGGGGCCGCTCTGGTATTCGACCACCAGGTCGCGGATGACGAGATCTTGTTGGGACACGATCAGCCTCCGAAGGCGACGGCGGGTGGGACGCTGGCGGCTCGCCGTGCGCCGGCGAGAGACCCGAACAGCGAGACGATCAGAACGACGAACGGGGTGAGGAGGTAGGTGGACATGGGCGTCTCGATCGTCAGCGGCATGACCGGCACGAGTGCTCGGCCGATGATGATCGCCAGGATCGAGGCGACCACCGCGATTGCGGCCGCTTGCACGGCCAGACCGGTCACGATCGACGCCGACGTCGCCCCGGTGGCCTTGAACACGGCGAAGTCGCGGGTGCGTTCCTGGGCATTGAGGTAGAGCACCGATCCGATCACCAGTGCGGCCACCAACCAGAGGATCGTGCGAACCATCGCGATGGTCGACACCGCGTCGCCCAGGTTGAGCAGCGCGTTGTCCTCGACCTGGGCGTTGGTCATGGTGCGCAGACCGGGGATCGCCGTCACGTCGCCTTCGACCAGGACGGTCGAGACGACGTCGCCTCCGGCGAATCCCAGCTCCTGGGCGATGTCGAGGTCGATGTAGACGTTGGGAACGCCCGCGAACATCGACGCTCGGACGACGCCGGCGACCTCGAAGGCCCGACCGGAGAGCATCAGTGTGTCGCCCACGCCGATGTCGAGCTTCTCGTCGACGACCACCTGCCCGGCGCTCTGGAGTGCGTCGGGGGCGCCGACACGGCCGGGGAGCACGCCGAAGACGTTGACGAGTTCGGGGTCGTCGGCATCGCCGACGTTCATCGGGGTGAACACCAATCCGCCGGTCGCATCAACGCCGGGAAGCCCGGCGACCTGGTCGATCGCTTCCTGGGGGAGCAGCGTGTTGCCGGCAAACGGGCCGGCCGAGGTCTCGGCCACCAGCCACTGGTCGGCGCCGGGGAGGGCGACGGTGCGCTCGACCTCACGATCGAAACCGGCGGACAATCCCGACATGGTGATGCCGAGTCCGAACACGAGTCCGGCCCCGAGCGTCGCGATCGCGAACCGCCGACGTCTGAACTGAAGATCCCGCAGCGCCGCTCTGATCAGCGCCATCCCCTCGCTGAGCGGACCTCATCTGATCGCAGAGCGGGTGATCGCGCAAGACGCCACGCGCGAAGCGCGGCCCGGGGCCGCGAGGAACTTCCCGGAAATCGATTGCCGCGTGGGGTGCTATCGGCGGGGGCCGCCGCGTTCGCCGGGCCAACGGCTGCCGCCGATGGTGTCGGCGTAGGGCCAGAAGGCATCGGGATCGAGGGGACCGGCGGTGGTGATGTTGCGGGCCTTCGCCTGGTGGGTGACCAGTTGGGCCGACACCACCTCGTTGCAGGGCAGATAGCGCTGGACGGGGTCCCACGGGCTGTCACGCAGGATCATCTCGCCGTCGAGGTTCTCGACGTGACGCTGCTCGAACGTCGTCGCCACGTCGACCACGACGGGGGCGAAGTCGTACTGCTTCTCGAGGTTGCCGATCGCCCGCGAGTACTTGGTCCACCACTCGTGTTCGGTGAAGTCACCCTCGACCACGTCACCGGGGCCGGTGACGTCGCCGGCGTATTCGAAGAAGGTGTACCCCTGGTGGGTGGCCCGGGCGCCCACGTGATCGCCGAGGCGGAAGTAGTCGATGTCGCAGAGGAACTTCGGCTGGCCGTTGATCTCGCCGCTGTTGTGGACGGCCGCCTCCTGGTCGATGCCCATGCCGAGGTTGTACTGGCCGGCCACGCCCTGCCATTCGGCCGACACCTTGATGCTGCAGCCGTATTCGGGCTCGTTGAGGATCGGGATGCAGTAGACGCCGACCTGCACGACATTGTCGAGCGGCGTCAGCCCCTGAGGGAGCAGCGGATCGATGTTGGACTGGTCGGTCGTGTACTTGACCACCAGCTTGGGCCAGCCGGCGATCTCGCCCGGGTTGGACTTCAGGGCCTCTGCTGCTTCAGACATAGCTGCCTCCTCCTCATACTTCCCTGATGGTCGCACGTCATGCTGCGGGGATGCGAAACGTGATGGTGTTGCTCGCCGGGATCCTCGTGCTCGTGGGGTGTGCCGAGTCGCCCGGCGAGGAAGCGGTCGCGCCCGTGGTGGTTTCGCTGGCCGAGGGCGATCACGAGTTCGCGTTGGTGCACGACGGCGAGGCCCGTCGTTATCTGGTCCATGTGCCGCCGGGCCTCGCCGGGCCCCCGGTCGCCGTCGTGCTGAGCCTTCACGGCGGTGGTGGCTCGGCGGAGCAGCACCAGGAACAGGCCGGGCTGGATGCTCTCGCCGACCGGGAGGGTTTCGTTGCCGTCTACCCCGACGGTGTCGGGCGGACGTCGCTGCACACCTGGAACGCCGGCGAGTACTGCTGCGGACTCGCCTCGCGGACCGATGTCGACGATGTCGGCTATCTCGCCGCGGTGGTCGGCGATCTGGCCGCGCGGGTCACCTTCGAGACCGATCGCGTCGTGGTGGCCGGCCACAGCAATGGCGCGATGATGGCGTCGCGGGCCGCCGCGGAGCGGCCCGACCTCTTCGCCGCGGTGGTCGCGGTCGGTGCGGTGGCGGCCCCCGAGCAGGTGCCGGCGACCCCCGTACCGATGATGCAGATCCACAGTGTGGACGACCCTAGGGCGCGCTACGAGGGTGGGGAGGGACCACCGTTCCCGGGCACCGACTCGACCGTGGTGCACGTCGCCGTGATCGAGACGTTGACGGCCTGGGCGGGGGCCAACGGCTGCGAGTCGACCCCGGTCGAGGCCGAACCGACGGTCGCCGACAACGGCCACACCGCCACCCGGGTCGAGTGGACCGGCTGTGACGCGGCGGTCGTACACCTCCGGCTGACCGGTGCGGGCCACGGATGGCCCGGAGCGCCGGTCGGGCGGGAGTCGGTGGTCGGTCCGGCGACGGACGTGGTCGAGGCCTCGGAGGAACTCTGGCGGTTCGCGGCGGGCGTGTTCGACGGGCGCTAGCCGTGATGACCGGGGACGTGGGCGTCGACCACGGCCTGCACCGTGGTCGTGAAGAGGTCCTCGAGATCTCCTGGTTCGGTGAGCGCCTCGATCGTGGCCGGATCGACCTCGTCGTGGGTCGTGGCCCAGAGGGCCGGTCCCCGGCGCTCCTCCGGGATCGTCGATTCGTTGCGCAGCGCGAGCACGAGGAAACCGCCGACCGTGCCCAGGATCGACCGCATCGCCCGCGCCGCGGGTTCGCCCGTGAGTCCGGCGGACTCGAGCTCGCGCACGAGCGCCACCTCGAGCGGGTGTTCGAGCAGTGACGTGGTTCCCGTCTGGTGGGCGAGCGACGTGGTCGCCCGATTGTCGAGGGCGCTGTCCCACACATGGCGGGCCGCGCACATCACCCGCTCCCGGGCCGTTGTGCCGGTGATGGGTCGGGCCGCCTGACGTTCGGACTGGTGACGGATCACCTCGGTGATCAACTCGTCGCGGCTCCCCACGTGCCAGTAGATGGTGGTGGTGGTGACGTCGAGCGCGGCGGCGAGCCGTCGCATGGTGAGTGCTGCAGGCCCTTCGTGCTCGATGAGGGCGAGCGCGGCGGAGACCATGTCGTCTCGGTCGAGGCCGGCGCGGCGGCCGGTGGTCACGGGCTTGCCCACAACGGCGAACTATGACAGTGTTCAAGTGCTCACGCAAGCAGTGACCACCGACGAAGGAACGCCTCATGCCGAACCCGCTCGAAGGCATCGACCAGAGCAACAACCCGTACATCATCGTGTCGTCCGACACGCATGCCGGACTCTTCGTCGAGGACTATCGCGAGTATCTCGACTCCTCGGTGCACGCCGAGTTCGACGAATGGCTGGCCACGCGCCACGAACACCGCGCGCTGGTCGAGGAGATGAACGGCGAATACGTCGAGCAGTGGGAGCGGGAGAACGAGATCGGTCTCAAGGGCGCCTACGACCCGGCCATCCGCGACAAGACCCTCGATGCCGACGGTGTCGCCGGCGAGATCATCTTCGCCGACGGCGATGCGGTCACGGGTATGGAGGCACCGCCGTTCGGGGCCGGCCTCCAAGCGGGAATGATCACCGACCCGAAGTTGGCGTGGGCCGGCGCTCGGGCCCACAACCGCTGGCTCGAGGAGTTCTGCGCCACCAACCCTCCCCGCCGGGCCGGTGTCGCCCTCGTCCCGATCACCCATGGCGTCGAGGAGTCGGTGAAGGAGATCGAGGCCCTCGCCGGCAAGCCCGGCATCAAGGGGATCATGATCCCGACGATGTGGCACGACAACCCCTCGTACGGCGCCGAGCACTACGACCCGGTCTGGGCGGCGTGCGCCGAAGCCGGCCTCGTCGTTCACACCCACTCGGGTGAGGCCGACACCCCGGCGTACAACGAGAACATGGCCCAGTACATGCTCGAGGTCGCCTTCTGGACCCATCGTCCGCTGTGGCAACTCCTGCTCTCGGGCAAGTTCGACAAGTTCCCGAACCTCAAGTACGCCCCGGTCGAGTGCGGCTCGTGGTGGCTGGGCGACCTGCTGTTCAAGACCGACTCGGTCTTCGGCGGCAAGAACTGGAAGGTCAAGAAGATGGCCGCCCGCACCAAGGGGCTCATCCAGCGGCTGCCGTCGGAATACATCGGTACCAACGTGTTCATCGGCGCGTCGACCATGAGCAAGGTCGAGTTGCGCCGTCGCTATGTCAACGGCGTCGACGCCCTGATGTGGGGCACCGACTACCCGCACCCCGAGGGTTCGTGGCCCAACACGGTCGAGCGGCTCCAGACCGACTTCCAGCAGATCCCGGTCGAGGAGACCCGTCTGCTGCTCGGCCTCAACGCGGTGCGTTGCTACGACCTCGACCTCGATGGCCTCACCAAGATCGCCGCCGACATCGGCCCCACACCGGAGAGCCTCAACCAGGACATCTCCGTGCGCACGCCGGAGAACGCGATCCGCGAAGCCCGCTTCTGGTTCGACGACTACAACATCGACTGGCCCGAGTAGAACGCGCACCGGGGTCAGGCACCCGAATCTTCTCGTGCTGTGATCCGCGTCGGCCTCCAGCTCATCGGTGAGCAGGTGCTCGATCCGATCGCATCGGCCCGTGCGGCCGAGGCCGCCGGGTTCGACATCGTCATGGTGGCCGATCACATCGGCGACCAACGGCACGCGCCGCTGGTGAACCTCACCGCGATGGCGGTGGCCACCGAGCGCATTCGGTTGGGCACCTACGTGCTCAACAACGACATGCGCCATCCGGTGCAACTGGCGTGGGAGGCGGCGACGCTCGACCGGGTGTCGGGTGGTCGGTTCGAACTGGGCCTCGGGGCGGGTCACTCGATGCACGAGTACACCGAAGTGGGCATTCCCTTCGACCCGCCTTCGGTGCGTAAAGCCCGGCTGCGGGCGTCGGTCGAGATCATTCGCCCGGCGCTGGCCGGTGAGACGGTCGACTTCGACGGCGATCACTATCGGATCGAGGCCGCATCGGTCACCGCGGCCACGCAGCAACCACTGCCCATCCTCGTGGGCAGCCAGGGCCCTGCGATGTTGCGGCACATCGGTGAACACGCCGACGGCGTCGGACTCATGGGCTTGGGCAAGACCCTGGAGGATGGCCACCAGCACACGGTCAGCTGGTCGGCCGCACGGCTCGACGAGCAGGTGGCGCTGGTGCGCGAGGGAGCGGCCGGCCATGACCGCCCGATCGACTTCAGCGCGCTGGTGCAGGTCTGCGAGGTGACGGACGATCGCGCCGGCGTGTTGGCCGAGCAGGTCGACGACGAGATCGGCCTCACGGCGGAGATCGCCACGACCACCCCCTACATGGCCGTCGGCACCGTCGACGAGATCGCCGCACACTTCGTTGCCGGCCACGATCGTTGGGGCATCACCACCTATGTGGTGCGTTGCCCGACCCCCGAGAAGATCGCCGCCTTCGCCCCGGTGCTTTCGTCGCTCCCCTGACCCGTCGACCCGTCACACCGTCACGCCAGGGACGACCGAACCGGCAGCTGACCCCGTCGCCGGCGTCAGCCCGGGTTGGCGGCGAGCTGCTCCACGGGGGCGAAGTCGTCGCGCAGGACCTTGCCGCCGTCGCGGAACGCCTCGATGTCGTCGACCAGCAGCCCGTCGGCCGGGTCGAAATCGAGCACGGGCAGCGGGGTGTCGGACGCGACCAGGATCTGGTTGCGGGGACTGGCATCGATCCCGCCGGGCGGAATGATCGCGGTGACATGGTCGAAGTTGTCGAGCAGGGTCGCGACCTCCCACTCGGCGAACCGGTTCTCGTCGCCGTCGATGATGTTCATCACGTAGATCCCGTCGTCGCGTAGGACCCGGTCGATCTTGGCGATGAACTCGGTGGTGGTGAGGTGCCAGGGAACGGACTGCCCGCCGAAGGCATCGCCGACCACCACGTCGAAGGAGTCGTCGGCGAAGTCATCGAGCCCGAGCCGACCGTCGCCGATCGTCACCTCCATGAGCGGGCCGGTGACGAAGCCGAGCTCGTCGCGGGCGACGTCGAGCAGCACGTCGTCGATCTCGAGCACGTGGTTGTAGGAGCCGGGCCGCGTCGCCTCGAGATACATCGGGACGGAGAACCCGCCGCCGCCGACGTGGAGGGTGTCGATCGGTCCGTCGCTCGTCGAGTTGATCACGTCGGTGATCAGCCGGATGTAGCGGAACTCCAGATTGGTCGGATCGTCGAGATCTACGGCTGCATGACGTAGCGTGTCGAGGATGAGGTAGCGAACCGATGCGTCCTCCTCGTCGACGACAACT
>Ga0213866_10000959_pt1 | contig 22197 bp, 19 predicted proteins | sample PICome_11_FD_160079 | JGI IMG/M metagenome (GOLD analysis project Ga0213866, IMG submission 160079) | Coastal seawater microbial communities near Pivers Island, North Carolina, United States - PICO284 | ecosystem: Environmental > Aquatic > Marine > Coastal | place: USA: North Carolina...
CCACCCTTCTCTTCTAAAAGCTCCTGTTCTGTGGCACTCATTCGCTCTCTGGAGAAGTCATTAATTTCCAGACCTTGAACTATCTGCCAATCGCCATTGGTACAGGTGCAGGGGAAGGAGTAGATCAGTCCTTCGGTTATACCATAGCTGCCGTCACTGTAGACACCCATGCTCACCCAATCGCCCTCGGCAGTACCCAGAGCCCAGGTTCGCATATGGGCAATTGCCGCATTGGCCGCTGAGGCCGCACTGGAAGCGCCGCGAGCTTTAATAATTGCAGCACCACGCTGTTGTACTGTGGGTATAAAATCGTTTTCATACCAAGTTTGATCAATCATCTCTATGGCAGCTTTGCCATTAATTTTGGTGTAGTGGACATCTGGATACTGTGTTGCGGAATGGTTTCCCCAGATAGTCATGTGGGTAACATCGTTAATAGTGGTATCGGTTTTTTCAGCAATCTGACTCATAGCGCGATTGTGATCCAATCGGGTCATCGCAGTAAACTGACGGGGATCTATATCCGGCGCATTGCGCTGGGCGATTAGTGCATTGGTATTGGCGGGATTGCCCACCACTAATACCTTGATGTCCTTGCTGGCATGGTCATTGATGGCCTTGCCCTGGGCTGAGAAAATTGCTGCATTGGCCTCTAGCAAATCTTTGCGCTCCATGCCTGGGCCCCGGGGACGTGCGCCCACTAGCAACGCGTAATCCGTATCTTTAAATGCCACTTCAGCACTGTCGGTACAGACCATACCCGCCAATAGGGGAAAGGCACAGTCATCCAGCTCCATTGCCACACCTTTGAGTGCCTCGAGAGCCGGGGTAATTTCCAGCATTTGCAATATTACAGGCTGATTGGGGCCCAGCATTTCGCCAGAGGCAATTCTGAACAACAGGGAGTAGCTAATTTGGCCTGCTGCACCAGTAACGGTAACGCGAACGGGTTTAGTCACGGTTTGTCTCCATTTAATTGATTAAGGTTGGTATGTCATAGTGGCGCTAAAAATCGGCACTAACAAAGTGGCGCTATTATAGTGATCGGCTAAAAAATTGCATTAGCTACCCAGTAATTACCAGTATTCAACGGCACAATTTATTGCAAGTAGCTTTTAAAGATAGCTATTGTAGGTAGACTGCATCTCGCTGTAGAGATCATCTTTAAAGCTGTCAGCGGAAGTGTCGAGCTTAGCCACTATTTCGACCAGATGTTCATTGTCCTCTTTGCCGCCCCACTGTTTGTGATAACTGCCGTCTTGATAGCCGTTGTCCTGCCTAAAGAAATTGAGAACATTCTTTCCCACATAGCCAATGTAAAGTTGATCAAAATTCATATTAATGCCCGCCATTAGAATGGCAAAACCGGCGACATCAAAGTCCTTGCTAATAAGTACCTGAGTGGTAAAAGCTTCCAAGTCCTGAGGAAAATCACCACCGGCTTGAGCATCGGACAAATGCTCGACAACTAATTCGGCAATCTGTTCATGAGATTGATTTTTCAATAACAGCAAACTCAGTCCAAAGTGCCAGATATCCACCAATTCGAGGGCAATTTGATCAATATCAGGCTGTTGTTTTTTCCACCATTTCCAACCGTAGTGGTCGAGCAGTTCTGCACATTCAATCCAGATAGCACGGTACCATTGAAAATTTTGCGATCGCCACTCGGCGTGAACCTTTCGGTTCATACTATCTTGTAGGTCGAGCATAATTTTAATCTGTTGTTTCATAGCAACCACCTCGGCCTCAACTAGGCGCGAACAAAATTATTGGTATTTTTTTCATCCCCAATACGGGTGTTTGGGCCATGTCCAGTAACCACTACTGCATCATCATCAAGACTGTATAGACGCTCTTTAATGGATGTCACGATCTGATCAAAATTACCGCCAGGAAGATCGGTTCTGCCAATGGATCCCGAAAAAAGCGTATCTCCAGCTATTAGGGTTTTAAACTCTTCAAACCAGAAACTGACCGAACCCGGGGTATGGCCCGGCGTATGGATAACCACACCACCGCAACAGCCGAGGTCTTGGTCATCTCGCAACTGGTGATCGGGATTGGGAAGGGATACCGGTGGCACACCAAACGCTTGGCATTGTTGGCCAACCATATCCCATAAAAATTGATCGGATTCATGCAAATAGATTGGCGCTCCAGTGGCGTTTTTAATTTCACCTGCCGCTAGTATATGGTCCAAATGGGCGTGAGTATGAATAATCGCCACAACCTTGAGACCCAGCTCTTTTAACAGCGCCAGTATTTTATCGGCATCGCCACCGGGATCGACTACCAGTGCGCGACCAGATACTTTATCGCCGATAATGGAGCAGTTGCACTGCAGGGGGCCCACAGGAAATGTTCTAACAATAAATGCATTTTCTGCAGTACTGGTTTCAGCCATCTCTGGAATCCTTATATGAATTCAACACTACGGTATTTTAAACAGTCGGAAAAAATTTTCACTGGTAACTTCTGATAATTCCTGCAAATGCATCTGCTTTAATTCAGCAACACACTGAGCTACCTCGCGGACATACTGCGGTTCATTTTGCTTGCCTCGGTAAGGCACCGGCGCCAACCAGGGAGAATCAGTCTCTACTAGCAATCTATCAGCTGGCACTTTGGTAACCACATCACGAAGGTCTTGGGCGTTCTTGAAAGTGACAATTCCAGAGAAGGAAATATAGAAGCCCAGATCTAGGGCCGCTTTGGCCATCGCCCATGTCTCGGTAAAGCAATGCATTACGCCAGCAGCGTCAGAGGCGTATTGTCGCAGTAAACTCAAGGTCTGCTCACGGGCTTCTCGGGTATGGACAATAACCGGCTTGTTGACTTCACGACTGGCGGTCAGGTGATTGATAAAACTCTGGGTCTGCCAGTCAATACTGTCTGCACTGTAGTGGTTATCTAGACCGGTTTCACCAATAGCCACCACCTTGGGGGCCTGTGATAGGTTGACCAAATCCTCGACAGCGGGGACTTCTATAGGGGTATCCTGAAGGGGATGAGCGCCAACCGATGAGTAGATATTGGGATAGTTTGCGGTGATATCAATTAGAGATTTTGAGCTTTGCAAGTCCACGGCAACTGTGAGGAGATGACTAACACCGCGGTCTTGAGCTGACGCTATCACTGCGTCTAGGCCGCCCTCGCGCGACGAGAGATCCAATCGATCCAGATGACAGTGGGAATCTACCAGCATATTGGCACCTTAAAAAAATAGTAGCTAAGCAGAATGGCGAGACTGCTGAAAAATTTGCGCCCATTCTATAAACAACTGCTCCCAAAGTAACTGGTTATTTGGATTTGATCCGCTAAGTATCCAACCTCTAGCTTTAATTAAGCTGTCAGCGAAACCAAACAGCGCTGGATTGAGACGATCCCGCAATTCAGTAGTCACCTGTCGATGCAGGTATGAGATCGCCCATTCAATCGCATTGTCTGCATCATATTGCTGCACCTGTTGTGCCGCATCAATGGGATTGACATCTCCATTGCGAAGAGAATTCAGTAGTCCTTCGAATTTTAATCGGTGCTCTATACCCTCCCCTTGTATATATTCAAGTGCCAGCAACGGGCGCCCTCCAGTTATTTCCAGCGCATCGGTCACCTGCTGGCTATCTCCAGCTACATTGGTCAACCAGTCTAGAGATTGATCGGCTGTTGGGATTGACAGGCTCTCGATTTGACAGCGGCTGCGCACAGTAGCCGGAACCTGACTGAGTCGGTGGGAGACTAAAATAACCAGGGTATTGGGTCTGGGTTCTTCGAGATTTTTAAGCAGCGCATTGGATGCCGCTGTGTTCATAGATTCGGCCGGACTAATCAGAGCGACCTTCCAGCCTCCCTGCTGCGCGGTTTTTTCAAGATAGCCACAGAGCTCTCTAATTTGATCCACTAGGATCGCACCACCCTTTTTAGACGGTGCTACTTGCAAAAAATCGGGATGACTCTTGGCAGCTAACAGTTGACAACCTTTACAGACGCCACAGGGGTAGTCGCTATCCTTGCTCAAACACAGCAGCTGGTGGGCCAAAGCGCGAGCTAACCGCTCTACACCTATACCCTCAACTCCACTGAGCATCAGCGCATGGGGGACTGTATTGGCTTCAATGCGATAGCTAAACCCCTGCCAGAACTGCGCCTGCCAAGGCAGTGGCAATATCAGATTGGGATCAATGGGCGCTGTCGAGGACAATATTAGTCGCTCCCTTTCGCAGACGATTGGCAGACGGATTGCCAAAAGTTTTCAAGGGCTATTTCAATCTGTTCCTGAACTCTGGAGAGCGATAACGAGGCATCAATAATCACACAGCGCTGAGGATCAAGCTTGGCAATCTGTAAATAGCAGTCGCGAACTCTATTAAAAAATGCTGTTTTCTCTTGCTCAAAACGATCCAGATCTCCGCGCTCAACAGCGCGTTTGAGACCGAGCTCAACCGGGATATCCAAGATCAAGGTTAAATCAGGTTTAAGCTCACCCTGAACTATGGCTTCCAATTGAGAAATAATCTGATTATCCATCTCTCTGCCGGCTCCTTGATAGGCGTAGGTGGCATCAGTAAAACGGTCACAGAGCACCCAGTTACCGGCCGATAAGCTGGGTTCAATCACCTGGCTGAGATGCTGAGCGCGAGCAGCAAACATCAGTAATAACTCCGCTTTGTCACAGACCGGCTCATCTCTTGGGCTGAGAAGCGTTTGTCGTATTTCTTCAGCCAGAGGCGTGCCACCTGGCTCGCGAGTGGCCTCAAAGGCTATCTGCTTGGCTTTTAACCAACTTTGGATAAACTGGATATTGGTAGTTTTACCAACCCCCTCAGTGCCCTCAATGGTGATAAATTTTCCACGCACGATCAAACTACTCACGGTGATGATTCCGATATTGGCATGGATTGATAATTTTTAAGGCGCTTATTGATCTGATATTTCCTCACTGCACGACGATGATCGTCAATGGTATCAGAAAACTGATGACTACCATCACCACGAGCCACAAAGTACAGACTGCTGCCAGACTCAGGATTTAACGCGGCATCAATGGCAGCGGCTCCCGGCATGGCGATGGGTGTGGGAGGCAATCCATTTATTCTATAGGTATTGTAGGGCGTGATTTGCTGTAAATCGCGACGACGAATATTGCCATTATAGCTATCTCCCATGCCGTAGATTACCGTGGGATCAGTTTGTAGGCGCATACCGCGCTGTAGGCGGCGGACAAACACCCCGGCAATCGCAGAACGCTCCTCAGCTAGGCCAGTCTCTTTTTCGATAATTGAGGCCATTATCAATGCCTCATAAGGTGTTTGGTAGGGAAGGTTTTCGCTTCGAACCTGCCACGCCTGATCGAGCGTTCGCTGCATCTGGAGGTAGGCTTGATGAAGAATATCATAGACCGAGTCGGAATCATTGTAATTGTAGGTATCAGGAAACAACCATCCCTCCGGGTGATCTTCATCTATGTTGGCAAGCGTTAAAATTTCCTCAGCTGATTTGGACCCTATCTCGGAAAATTTCGAGATTTTTGCCAGATGATCAATCCACTGCTTAAATGACCAACCCTCTGGGAAGGTGATGCTGTATCGAACCACATCACCATGATTGAATTTATCCAACAGAGATTTAACAGTATCCGATGATTGCAATCTATAGGTTCCCGCTTGGATAGTGGTTCTGCCCATCAAGATGGCATAGGCATTAATAATTTTCGGATGGCTAATAATGCCCTGTCTTTCCAGTTCATCATTGACTTGGCTTAGACTGCTGCCCCTATCAATAGACCAGAGCAAATACCCCTGAGTATTTAGATCGAGATTTTCTGAAAGTACTATAGGCTGGCTTAAAGAGAACTGGACGGAGAGCCAGATTCCGAGAATCAGCACTGTACCTGGCAAGGCGACTAACAGCATCAATTTTGAGGCAAAATTTTTCATCGAGGGCCTTGCGGAAAGTTTACTGGTAATGGGGGTAGTTGTTCACCAATTCTGTCATCAGCATACGCATTTGCCGATCTCTGGGCAAAGTTTTTTGCAGCACACCACCCTCGTTGTAGATGTCAGTGACCGGGATAATTCCTCGGATAGAATTACAGATAAACAGCGCCTGACAATTGAGTAGTTGTTGGCGATCAATATCGGTTACCTTGACAGAAACACCAATTTTAGGAAACAGCTCTGCCAATAGTAATGATCGCATGACGCCAGCGATACCCGAAGCTTTCAGATCCGGCGTCAGCCATTGGCCTGTGGCATCTTTTAGGAAAATATTGCCAGATATGGCTTCAATCAACTTATCCTCTGAGCTAAACATCAAACCCTCGGCATAGTCAGAACTATTCCATTCACTGCGCGCTAGGACCTGATCGAGCCGATTGAGGTGTTTGATACCCGCCAGAGTAACATTTGTAGGAAGTCTATAATCACAGCAGCGAACGCTGATACCCTGCTGCCTCTGGGCATGAAGATCATCAGGCAATGCTGAATAACTACAAATCAAATTTGGCTCAGGGGATAAGGGAGATTTGTATCCTCGGCCGCCCTGTCCCGCTGTGGCAATCACTTTAATTACGCCATCATCAATTGCATTTTCACTGAGCGCTGCGCAAAACTGCTCTATATATTGCGTCAAGGTCTGACTGCAAATAGTTATACCCAAAGCCTCAGCATCACTGCATATTCGCTGTAGATGGTGATTTAACAGTGGAAGTTGACCATTGCGGAACAAGATTGTTTCAAATAATCCATGCCCATAGGCCAGGCCGCGGTCGTTGATCAAGGCATTGTCCTGTGCCTCGGTAGGCATTAGATGCCCATTGATACTAAACCAGACTGTCATAGTAACCTAAGGATAGATTGCTTATTGGGAGATTATGACATTTTTGATAGCCATAAAAAAACCGCCCCCAAAAATGAGAGCGGTTATTTGTGATGCGGCGATTAACTGTTAGCTTGAATATAGTTGACCGCATCTTGGACGGTTGCAATTTTCTCTGCATCCTCATCCGGAATCTCTGCATCAAACTCCTCTTCGAGAGCCATAATAAGCTCCACAGTATCCAGTGAATCTGCACCCAGATCTTCAACAAAAGATGAAGTTGATTGGATGTCTTCTTCTTTCACACCGAGTTGTTCGGCAACCATTTTAATTACTCGTTCTTCGATGTTACTCATCGTTGTTTCACTCCTCTAAGGGGGTCAGATCTCGTTCTTTTACCTAACACTTGTAACTTAACTACTAACAAATGCTTAGGGCGCGCATTTTACCTCACAAATTGCAAAATACTAGTACTCAGTGGAAAAAAGTTGCGACTCCACCTCGTACAGAAGATTTAACTCATATACATGCCACCATTGACATGAATGGTTTCGCCAGTGATATAACTGGCTGCATCGCTTACCAAAAAACTGACAACAGAGGCAATTTCATCGGGAGCACCCAAGCGCGAGAGCGGGATTTGACTGAGCATAGCCTGTTTTGCCGCCTCCGGTAAATCTCTGGTCATATCAGTATCAATAAATCCAGGAGCCACTGTGTTGACGGTGATCCCTCTAGAGCCAATCTCTTTGGCCAGGGATCGAGAGAAGCCAGCCACACCAGCTTTGGTGGCAGAGTAGTTGCTCTGACCCGCATTACCCATAGAGCCGACAACCGAACTGATATTGACAATACGCCCCCAGCGCGCCTTAGTCATAGGTTTCAAACAGGCCTTGGCAAGGCGAAACACAGCTGTCAGATTGGTCGTAATTACATCTGTCCATTCATCATCTTTCATTCGGAGCAATAAATTATCCTTGGTAATCCCTGCATTATTTACCAGTATAGCCGGTGCTCCATAGTCTCTAGACATTTCCGTGAGCAGATTATCAATTGATTCGCTGTCATTGACGTTCAGAACCATTCCTTTACCAGTAATGCCTTTAGATAGGAAACGCTGAGTAATGGATTCAGCACCAGATTGACTGGTTGCTGTACCTATAACTGTGTGACCTTGAGCACCTAGAGCATCGGCTATAGCCGCCCCTATTCCACGACTGGCACCAGTAACTAGGGATATTTTGTGATCATCCGACATAAATTGCTCCTAAGAGGATGGAAATTGTTGTAGTGAAGTCTCAAAACTCGCAGGATCATCGCTTGCTGAGGCGGATAATTCTCGATTAATGCGTTTAGTCAATCCATTTAAAACCCGACCTGGACCACATTCCAACAAATCGGTAACGCCGCTGTCTGAGAGATAGTTGACGCAGTCAACCCATCTCACAGGATTATATATCTGCTCTAACATTATAGAGCCGATTTTCTGAGGATCATCTTCGACCTGTGCATGGACGTTGTGAACTATGGGGATAGACGGCGCGCTAAAAGTTGTCGAGTTGACTAAATCGCTCAACTGATCAGCTGCCGGTCGCATAAGCGATGTATGGAAAGGCGCGCTGACGGGAAGAGGTAAAGCTCTTTTGGCCCCAGCCTGCTTGCACAGCTCAATTGCACGCGCCACAGCTGCTGAGGATCCGGCTATAACCACCTGCCCTGGCGCGTTGAAATTAACTGCATCGACCACCCCGAGGGATGATGCCGCGGCACAGGCATCGGTAATATCAGCGTCTGCAAGACCTATAATCGCCGCCATGGCGCCCTCACCCAAGGGAACAGCCTGTTGCATATACTGACCGCGAGCTCTAACTATTTTCAGCGCATCGGCAAATTGCACCACTCCGGAACAGACTAGAGCTGACCATTCGCCGAGACTGTGACCAGCCATTAGGTCTGGATTAGCACCAGAACAGGACTGCCACAGACGCCAGATTGCAACACTACTAGTGAGCAAAATTGGCTGGGTGCGTTCCGTGAGATTTAGATCCTCTTGAGGTCCCTGTTGAACAAGCTGCCACAGATTGTAACCCAGGGCTTCAGAGGCCTCATCAAAGGTATCAACCAACGAGGGATGGGCAGCAGCCAGGTCGGATAACATACCAACCTTTTGAGAACCCTGCCCTGGAAATACAAAAGCTAATTTTTTCATGATTGTTACTGTATCTCTTGGTCTGTTTTTTTAATTAGAGTTTGTTAATTGATCGTCAATTTAGTGGTTAGACGAGTTTATACGTTCTAATACTATGCTGCTTCCAGCTATTTTGAATAGTCAACAGCCATCTCAAGTGCAGTTCTAAATGCTGACACATCTGCGCCACCGTGACTTTTTATCAAGGTACCCTGCAAGCCCAATAGGAAGGCGCCGTTGAACAGAGCGGGATTAATTGACTGCTTAAAAAGGGATAACCGCTTTTTAAAAAGCCCGCCCAATAATCGCGCTATCCATCCACCACGCAATTGCTGTTTAGCTCTGTAGGCGATTAAGTTGGCAACCCCCTCTGCGATCTTTAAGGCAATATTGCCACTAAAACCATCACAGACCACTACATCAGCCTCGCCCGCAAAGACACCATGTCCTTCGATAAAGCCCTGGTAATTTAATTTTGCATCGTCACGGAGTATCTCATCAGTTTGTTTTATCAGTGCATTGCCCTTAACGGACTCAGTGCCTACATTCAATAATTTAACAGAGGGAAATTTTAGTCTGAGCACACGGGACGCCATTTCAGCACCCAATTCGGCAAATTGGTGGAGCTGAGTTGCCGAGCAGTCTACATTAGCGCCCAAATCCAATACTAGACAGCGTCCAGTCTGAGTGGGAACCTCAGCGCATACCGCCGGACGAGAAATGTTCGGTGCTGTACCGAGGATTAACATCCCCATTGCCATTAGAGCACCGGTGTTTCCACCGCTGATGCAACTATCAGCACTGCCATCGGCGACAGCTTTAATTGCCATAGCCATAGAAGAATCACGATTGGAACGCAGAACCGCGGAGGGTTTATCCGAGCTGCTTACGGCAGTTGGACTATGATGAATTTCAACTCTCTGGGCGAGGTTATTATCGAGCGTGGTGCTGACGAGTGGTGACAACAACTGTTGATCGCCAAACAGCAACAATTTTAGATTGGGGTTGCTCTTTAAGGGTTCTTCAAGAGCCTCCACTACGATTTGGGGACCTAGGTCACCCCCCATAGCATCAATGGCAATTGTGAGGCGCATGCTGAATGTAATGGTTTAAATTACTCGGCGTCTGTCTCAATGACTTTGCGACCGCGATAGAAACCATCGCTGGTAACGTGGTGACGAAGATGCTTTTCTCCGCTGGTTTGATCTGTAGAAACAGAAGCAGCGGTAAGGGCATCGTGCGAGCGACGCATGCCGCGTCTAGAGCGTGTTTTACGACTTTTTTGAACAGCCATGGGTATATACTCCTAATAATGCAGTCACTATTTTTTTAACTGCTCTAAAATGCTAAATGGACTTTTGGCAGCAACCAACTCACTAGAGTCTGATCCGGCTGATTTGAGCGCACTACCAGTACATTCACCTACTTTGTGGTAACTCACAAATGGCAGAACCAGTAGAATTTCATCCTCTACAATCGCAATAGGATTGGCGATCCTATCAACCACCACCCAGGGCTCATGCTCGGGTGACACATTTGCAATCTGATCCTCAGACCAGATGATTTGCAGCGAAAAACTTGCCTGCAGATTGCTGTTGAACGGATCAAGACAGCGCTGACAAGTCAGCTCAACTTCAACAGAAGCTGCACCCTTTGCAAATGACTGGCCTGTCTCATCTACTTCAAATTGAATAGATACTGAGAGAGGACTTACGACACGATTGACAGCTGATGACAATCTAGCCAGATCAGCACTGTCAATATGACCCTCTAAAAGGGCGCCCTTAAGGGCTAATTTTCGTGGGTCTATTTGCGATGGCAATGCCATAATTCTAGATGCAATCCAGTTAGGCGCGCATAATAGGGTCAAGACAGTGAACTGTCAAAGAAAAATGCTTAATATTACGACAGTGAAAACCTAACTATTTGCAGGCAGATTGCACTACTAATGAAAAAATCAATAATACTGGCTTCCTCTTCGATCTACAAACAAAGGCTTATGCAGCAGTTAAGACTAGAGTTTGACTGTCAGGACCCCAATATTGATGAATCTCCGCTCAGCGATGAGTTGCCTAGGGCACTAGTGGAGCGCCTTTCAGTTGCCAAAGCGACAGCCATCGCCCAAAAATCCCCCGGAACCCTAGTTATTGGCGCTGATCAAGTCGGCGAACTGGACGGCGAAATACTCACTAAACCAGGTTCCTATAAGCAGGCAGAGGCCCAATTATCTGCCCAGTCAGGGCGCACAGTAAATTTTCATAGTGGTATAGCCCTAGTGCAAACACTTGAAAATCAAAAGTCAGTAATAAAATCCGCTGTTAATACCACTGAGGTGGTGTTTAGAACATTGAGCAAACAGTGTATAAGCAATTACTTATTGGCGGAAAAACCCTACGACTGTGCGGGTAGTTTTAAAGCAGAGGGCTTGGGAATAAGTCTGTTTACAGCGGTGAATAGTAGTGACCCAAGCTCGTTAACAGGCTTGCCGCTGATTGAATTGTGTACCCTGCTATCAGAAATGGGCGTAGAAATAAATTAGATTAAGCTTTATATTAGGCTATTAACTGATTGATTATAAATAGTTAATTATCTTTGAAAAACAGTCAATGCAGGCAACGGGCTGGTATTGCTTCAGCCGTTCTGCACTGTGGGCACCATAGCTAACAGCCAGACGCGGCATGGCGATTTGTGCTGCCATTTCCATATCGTACTCCGTGTCTCCCACCATAAGCGCCTGCTCTGGCTGCAATTGGAACTCATCTAGTAACTGCTCAAGCATTAGCGGGCTGGGTTTAGACTCGGTTTCATCGGCACAGCGCGAGCTATCAAAGGTCATTTCCAAACCGGTCGCTCGCAGTGCCCTATTCAGTCCAGCTCGACTTTTGCCAGTGGCAACTGCCAGCAGATAGTTATTAGCTTTGAACTCTGTCAGTAAAGGTAATACATGGGGGAAAAAATTAGAGGGTCCACTCTCAAGACTGCGATAATGAGCAGAGTAACTACGGCTAACTTCAGAAATCACTTGCTCATCAGCATCGGGGAATAGGTATCTAACTGCCTCGATCAACCCCAATCCAATAATATTTGACGCCTGTTGATAACTGGGTACAGGCAAATGATGATCAGACGCCGCCAATTGAATACATTTAGAAATACGGCTTACTGAGTCAGAAAGGGTGCCATCCCAATCAAAAATTAGTAGCTTGTAGTCTGATTCAAGGACAGGTTTCATGATAAAGCCTCAACAGTAGCCCTAAGCTCCTTGGGTAAAGGCGCTTCAACCTCAATCCTATCTCCCGAGATCGGATGACAAAATTCAAGGCGAGAGGCATGCAAAAATAATCTTTTAAGACCGCAGGCCCGCAATTGCTCATTAAATGAACGATCACCATATTTTGCATCACCGGCAATTGGCTGCTCGGCAAATTGTGTATGTACTCGAATTTGATGCGTTCTACCTGTCTCTAAGAGCACCTCTAACATACTTGCACTCTGAAATCTTTTAATGACTTTAAAATGGGAAACCGATGGCTTACCTGTTGGGTCGACGCGAACCATGCGTTCACCCGAGGATAATTGATTCTTCTTTAAAGGTGCATTGATGGTTGATTTACCCTTGTCCCAATGCCCCTTAACCAGGGCTGCATAGTACTTCTTGACTGCATTTGCCTGCATAGCTCTCTGAATTTGCATCAAAACAGCACGACTTTTGGCTAGCATCAAACAGCCTGACGTATCCCTATCCAGCCGATGAACTAGCTCCAGATACCTACTATTGGGTCGCTGAGCTCTAAATCCCTCGATAACTCCAAAGGACACACCACTGCCGCCATGCACAGCAATGCCACTGGGCTTATTGATAATCAGCAGGGCGTCATCCTCAAAAATAATACTATCGACGAGCCTCTGCTGTAGCTGACTTCCCGGCGAATTGGATGCTTCACGATCGGCAACTCTGATCGGTGGTATGCGAATTTGATCACCCACTTCTAATCTGCGATCGGGCTTTGCCCTGCCCTTGTTAACTCTGACCTCTCCTTTACGAAGCAATCTATAGATTCGGGATTTGGGTACACCTTTGAGAATCCGCAGCAGATAATTATCCAATCTTTGGCCGACAAAATCTTCTTCGACAGTTTGGAACCTAACCGATGCAAAAGGATTGTTGTGATCTGGATCTGACAAATTGATAACTACGCTGTTTAAAATAGCGCAATTATAACTTTGTTGCTCTGGATTAGACTAACGCTATTGGAGTTTAACCCTGTTTATTTGATAGCTGGATTGAAGAGGCAACTGTTTATTGTTATATTGCCGCCCTATAGAGAGCAACAACAAGCCCTCTCTGCAAATCCCAAGCTTTAGGCTTTGGGTAAGAATTAATGGCTGCTTGGCGCATAGTATTTGCGACAAGCATTTAAAACAGTGCTGAGAAAGCTCAGCAAAAGAAAGATTAGAAGTACTAGAACAAGCAACCCGTAAGTGACAGATTGGCCCCAAGGGTCACAGTTAAACATTTATACAGTTAACGGGTTGGCATCTAGGATAAGACAGAGTGCACTAATTGATAAACTATCGTTAGTTGCCCATAAAAGTTTGTACGCTTTGCCCAAACCTGTGCTCTGTGCACTGTTGGTGCTAGGCATATAAGTTAACTGGCATTAATAAATTGCCACAGTTAATGTTTAGTTGGTCCTGTGGTGCTCAGCCCACAGCTTATGACCCACTCTATCTGCCTGTCATTTCCTCTATCTATCTTTATGCTGCGGTCCCATCGGCTTTACCGAGATAGGTTTAATTATGAAAAGAATGTTAATCAACGCCTCCCATACCGAGGAGATGCGTGTTGCTATGGTCGATGGACAGAGACTATACGACCTGGATATAGAAAATCGAACCAGAGAACAAAAAAAATCTAACATCTATAAGGGTAAAATCACCCGAGTAGAGCCCAGTTTAGAAGCTGCCTTTGTTGACTTCGGCGCCGAGCGTCACGGCTTCCTCCCCCTCAAAGAGATCTCCCGCGAATATTTTAAAAGGAAATCTTCCGATAACGATCGTGTACGAATTGTCGATGCGGTTAAAGAGGGACAAGAAGTTCTCGTTCAAGTGGAAAAAGAAGAGCGCGGCTCTAAGGGCGCTGCACTCACAACATTTATCAGCTTGGCGGGTCGCTACCTCGTTTTGATGCCAAACAACCCTCGGGCCGGTGGCATCTCCCGCAGAATTGAAGGTGATGATCGGGCCAACTTAAGAGAGGCGATGCGTGATCTACAAATTCCCGATGGCATGGGCGCTATAGTTCGTACAGCGGGTATTGGCAGAGCTGCCGAGGAATTGCAATGGGATCTGGACTACCTACTGCAACTATGGAATACCATTACCGACGAAGCTAAAGGCGCCAAGGCACCCCATTTTCTGTTTCAAGAGAGCAATGTGATAATCCGCGCTATTCGTGACTACCTGCGACAAGATGTCGGCGAAGTCATCGTTGACAATGAGGATGCCTACGCTCTGGCAGCTGCTTTTATCGGCACTGTGATGCCTGACTTCAAAAGCAAGGTTAAGTTCTATCAAGATGAAATTCCTCTTTTTAATCGCTACCAGATCGAAAATCAGATTCAAACTGCTTTTGAGCGTGAAGTGGTACTACCCTCAGGTGGATCAATCGTTATAGATATTACCGAGGCCATGGTATCGATTGATATCAACTCCGCGCGTGCAACCAAAGGTGGCGATATTGAAGCCACCGCCTATAACACCAATTTAGAGGCGGCCGAGGAAATTGCTCGACAGCTGCGCCTGCGAGATGTGGGCGGACTTATCGTGATCGACTTTATCGATATGCTTAACAATCGCAACCAAAAGAGCGTCGAAAACAAAATGCGCGATGCCCTAGAGATCGACCGCGCTCGTGTTCAAGTTGGGCGTATATCGCGATTTGGACTGATGGAAATGTCACGACAGAGACTGCGCCCCTCTCTAGAAGAAACCATGTCAAAAGTCTGTCCCCGATGTAATGGTCAAGGCACCATACGTGGCACCCGATCACTGGCACTATCCATCCTTCGATTGGTCGAAGAGGAAGCGCAAAAAGAATACAGTCGCGAAGTCAGGGCTATAGTGCCTGTTTCAGTGGCAACCTTTTTGCTCAATGAAAAGCGAAGAGAGATCGGCGCTATAGAATCGCGAAATACTATCAAAATAACTGTTTTGCCTAACACTCATATGGAAACACCCAACTTTGAGGTCGTTAGAATACGCACACAGGATGAGGACAATTCGGATTTTAGTTACAAGCTAGCGGAGGATTTTAAGGGCGCTGATACGCAAATTGAAACAGAACATGACCAGCAATCTGTAAGCTTGCCTCAACCTGCCGTAAAAACCATAGTACCATCAACACCTGCTCCGGCCCCAATTCAATCTCCTGAAAAATCATCTAAAGGCCTTATCAAGCGACTGTGGTCGACCATGTTTGGAGATGAGCAACAACAGGAAGAATCCAAACCCGCAGCTAAAAAAGCTAGCAACCAAGATCGCAAGGGCCAAAAAAGACGGCCACAGAGAAATGATCGTGGCTCAAGAGGTAAGCAAAATTCGGATGGCACGAAATCGCAGCGTCCAAACGACAAAAAAGACCAGCGAAGCAAAGACAGCCGTTCAAACAAACGCAGGTCGCAAAATAAAACTGCAACTGACGAATCATCCAAAAAGACTACTGAAGCCAAACAACAGACTTCAAAAGATCAGGGCAATGATCAAAAATCTGCTATCAAACGCCGCCCAGATGATCGGCGCAGAGGCCCTCGCAGACGCAGAAGTCGCCAAGAAGTGCCCGCAGTTCAGATCGAGAATAAGGGAACTACTGATCAAGTAGCATCTAAAGATCAAGCCTTAGATAAAGCCCTTGCCGATCAGGATCAAATTAAACCAAAGGCTCCGGCCAAGCCGCCAGTCTCTGATCCAGTTGCAACTGAGTCCATAACAGTAGAGAGCACTAGTGGCACGTCAGTCGAGTCATCAGCAAAAGATCCAGAGGTTACAACTACTGAATCCACAACAGCTGTCGCTGAAAATCTCGAACCTGCAGCCAAGCCAGCCAGGAAGCGAAAGCCAACAAAACCAAAAAGTGCGCCCAAACCCAAGGCTGAAGAGACCACAGCCGAGAGTTCTGATGAGGTTTCAACTGGGAGCACTGAGGAACCTTCAAAGTCTGAAGAAACCAAGCCAAAAGCCAAGGCCAAGTCAAAAGCTAAACCTAAGGCCAAGCCTAAAGCAAAGCCGAAAGCTAAACCCAAGACTAAAGCCAAAGAATCAGCTGATCAAAGCCCAGCTACCACGGCGATTGAAGATAAAGAACAGGCATCGTCAGCGGCAAGCGATCAACCGGCACGTGCAGGCAATGATCCCAGATCAAAACCCAAGCCCGTTAAGGCGGTCGAAGTTAGCACTGAACAGCCAACTATCAGTACATCGCCAAATCAAGCTCAACAAAATACCGCTGATGATGCGGTTAAAACAGCTCCCAGCAAGCGTGCTGCCAACGATCCACGTCAAAAAAGACAGTCGGATAAAGGGTTGCAGAGTTCTGAAAGTGAAAAATCAGAGGAAAAACCACCTCAGGCGTAAACCGAGCTTGTCACTCGGAAATGGCGCTGTATAATCAGCGCCCTACCCTTATAGATGACATTTGCGGTCTATGAAAAGTTTCGGAGAGATGGCAGAGCGGTTGAATGCACCAGTCTTGAAAACTGGCATACGTTAATAGCGTATCGAGGGTTCGAATCCCTCTCTCTCCGCCAAAATAACAAACCCCCGAAAGGGGGTTTTTTATTGGCTAGAGAGGGTGAGAAGCCTCGCCGGGTTCGAGCCGAGCGCTACAGCGCGAGACAGCGCCGGAGTAAAACGACGGCGACCCGAAGGGCGAAGGCGAAGCCCGATCTCTCTCTCTACCAAATTAAAACACCCCCGCAAGGGGGTGTTTTATTGGCTAGAGAGCGTGAGAAGTTTCGTTGGGTTCGAGCCGAGCGCTACAGCGCGAGACAGCGCCGGAGTGAAACGACGGCGACCCGCAGGGCGAAGGCGAAGCCCGATCCCTCTCTCTCCGCCAAAATAACAAACCCCCGAAAGGGGGTTTTTTATTGGCTAGAGAGGGTGAAAAGCCTCGCCGGGTTCGAGCCGAGCGCTACAGCGCGAGACAGCGCCGGAGTGAAACGACGGCGACACGCAGGGCGAAGGCGAAGCCCGATCCCTCTCTCTCCGCCAAAATAACAAACCCCCGAAAGGGGGTTTTTTATTGGCTAGAGAGGGTGAGAAGCCTCGCCGGGTTCGAGCCGAGCGCTACAGCGCGAGACAGCGCCCGAGTGAAACGACGGCGAACCCTAGAAATGAAGGCTACCTTGGCAATGCCCTGAACTAGTGATGGCGTCCCGTGAGGGACTCGAACCCCCAGCAGTCGCTTAGGAGGCGACGGATTTATCCTGTTAATCGAACGGGACATAACATTATTATAATGTTTATTCCGATGGAAATCCTAACCTGCCGAAGGCGTATTTTTTTCATCTTGCCAATATTACTGGGCAAACATCAAATGATCTGTTACCCATAAGGGTTTACACAACACAACTATTACACTGACTAAAGGCCTTGTCATGCCTAAAAGTCCTCGAAAAAGTGATTAATAACGAAGGCTAAAATCAATATCCGTTGTATCAGCACCTATTTCAATGATGACTGGGTTTCCATCACCGTATTGACCACATCCCTCAACACCCTGACAGAGAACACCGTTGTTATCCAAATCATTGCCGGCATTGAGTTTGTACTTGCCTGCTGCAACATGAGGAAAGTTAAAGGCATATTCGCCATTAGCTGGTTTAAGGACATTAATTTTGGTGACTTCATCTTTCTCGGTGTTAGCTAAGTGAAGATAGATATTACCCGCATTGCCATCAAATCTTTGATCTGCCTCTAGTACCCTAAATACGACAGGCAGTGTTTTTTCACCCCCATTAGACTGAAACTTAACAGTGCTTGAATAGACGTCCGGCTCTAGATCCGCTCTATCAATACGGATTGTATAATCACCTAATCCGTCTTCACTACTGGGCGCAGTCACTGTTACAAACGAATCAGCAGTTACTACGCCTGAAATGGTTAAAGTTGAGTTTTTACTACCTATATTTGAGGCCGTTATAACAGCCTCAGTGTGAAAGGAAGCGAAATCAATTGAAGGGTAATTAAGACCTAAAATAGGTGTAACCGGAATTTGTTCCTGTCCATCATTAATCTGTTTAGCATATTCCACTGCCTTTTTGGCATTAATTAATCCAAAACCAAAATAATCGTCGCGGTCAGTATCACCCAAATCATCCGTGATTTTTCCACTGATAAGAATGGCATCAAAAACATCTGGCGTCATGCTACCGTAGACTGATTTCATTAAACTAGCGACACCTGCCACATGGGGGGCAGCCATCGATGTTCCATCCCAGGATTCATAATTATGATTAACCTGATTATCTTCAAATTTGACAACTGTACTGAGTATATCTACTCCAGGAGCTGCAACATCGATAGTAGGGCCAAAATTTGAAAACACTGCTTTTTCATTATCAGTATTTGTAGCAGCTACGGAAATTACTCCATCTAATGCAGCTGGATAGCTTGGAATTGGTGTAGATTCATTGCCGGCAGCAGCAATTACAATAACACCAGCCTTGATTGCATCGGCTACTGCATCAGCCAGTGTTTGATTAAAATCGGCACCTCCCAAGCTCATATTAATAATATCGGCTGGGTCTACTTTAATGCCTGAATCATTGTCTAAACCAGCAGCATAACGAATAGCTTGAGCAATATCATAGTCACTACCATATTCACAACCCAGCACTCGTAATGACATAATTTTAGCATTCCAATCCACCCCAGAAACCCCTTCATTATTATTGGTATGGGCACCCACAGTACCTGCAACATGAGTACCATGGGAGTCGTAACAACTATCCATTGGATCGTTGTCTATACCATCACCATCTGGATTATTAGCATTGTTAAAATCGCTAACAAAGTCATAGCCGTCTGCTGAGTGCCTTGAAGTAAGATCTGGATGGCCAAATGCAATACCGGTATCCAGAACAGCCACCTTAATTGACTCAACCCCAGTGGTTATATCCCATGCATCATCCAAGTTTATTTTTTTATAGTGCCATTGAAGATCATAGCCGGGATCATTGGGTGTTAACGATTTGTATCTACGATAATTAGGCTCAGCGTATTCAATGCAAGGATGGGAACCAATTTCTTTCGCCATCATCAGTGTAGCAATCTTTAATTCAGTCTCGGAGGGTTTGCTCTGGGCTTTGCTCAAACGTGTAAATAGTGATTTATTTGTTGTGGCGCTTTTCGCTAAATCGATAATTCGATTACCATAACTATAGATGGATAATCCTGATTTTGAGTCTTTTTGCTGTAAGGGGCTTATAGCATTTGAGCTGAGCAAATCACTTGATGGATCAAACTTACAATTACTTTTTCTCTTAACAATAATATCACCAACCACAAAGTCAGCCGCCATTGACCAGTTTTCATTTGATCCTTGGTTTATAAAAGTAGCATTGTCCACAGTTAACTTATAAGTGGAACTAGAATTGGAATGTTGCTCATGCTCATCATGCTCATCATGCTCATCATGCTCATCATGCTCATCATGCTCATCATCTTCAGTATCAGGCGGCGGGAACGCAACTGCAATATAGTAGCTACCCGGTAAGTTTGGCAATTTAATTAATTTGGTTTTTTCGTAGGGATCAGTTGATAAACCAACTAGCGCTCCGTCCCCGTCGACGACAAACAAACCAACAGTTGACAGGATTAAGTCCTCATTTGAACTAGCATTTGGTGTAAATAAAGTAACTATTTCACCACCCGATGCCACTATTTTATATACATCCAGCAAATCACCCTGTTCTTTTAAGGCCCCATCATTACCAGCGGCTGGATAATTAAGATAGCCTACCAATTGCATTGGGAGAGATTCAATTATCTGCGCTGAATTAATAAAATCCTGCATGGAAGTGCTGACAATGTCTTCCGGTCCGTTTCGCACTAGGGTTGATCTCTCATCGTTAATATCAGAGTCTATATCGGTATTATCGGTAACGGTAACAGTGCCCGAGACTGAATAACTGACGCTCCCCGAACTGACCTCAATTGAAACACTGGTGCTGTGCTTATAACCTTGATTATTAACAACTGAAAGTTGGGCATTATAAGTCCCTTCAGAGGGATAAATATGCTGAGTTTTTTTAACACTTTCCACAACACCATTACCAAAATCCCATTGATAGGAATGAATATTATTCTGATCATTACCGGCAATACTGTTACTGGCATCAAAATTAACAATTAATGGCGCTGATCCAGATTGCTTGTCAGTTAATATAACCGCTGTTGGTGGTGTTTTATCATCATCTAGTGGGAAGGGATCATAGATATCTAAAGCGCCGTCGTTATCATCATCTGGATCAATAATATCGGCAAGATTGTCATTATCTGTATCCGTAGCATCTGCAGGTAAACTAATGTTTGAAAATAAGCTACCTGCATTATTTTCACTGTTAAACTTATCTACTGTTATTTCACTTTCAACAAGCTTCTTGATATTTATTTGCAACACTTGTTGAGCAACTGCTGCTATGGCTATCGCTGTGCTGTCGGTCGGATTTAAATCGGGATTGGTAAACGCTGCATTTATCGTAGCAACAGAATTCGCCACGGCGATTAGCTTAGATTCTGGTAGTGATATGGATGCGTCTGTGGCGGCAATTTTTAAAAGTGCGAGGATAGTGTTTGCATTAGCTAAATTTATATCATCCTGCTCAGAAAGGCTGTTGACTATAAGGGATAGGGTGGAATCAAATTTAAATATCTGTAAGCTGCTTGCAGTTTGCATCAGTAGACCAAAGATCTGATTAATTCGCTGCGCATGGATCGCCTCTAGGTCGCCAGCTTGGGCTTTCGCCCAGTAATCAGTTTCCAAGACAGTTTGGTAGCTGTCCTTGATACCAATCTTACTCAAAAATCCCGCTTTCAATTCATCGGAGGGAATCTGTGCCAAAACGGTAGAGATAGGGCTCACTGATACAAAAGAAGCAGATGAGCTTTGTGGTATATCAGCCGCTAAAACAAAGTCTGATAGCGTTACACCGGTTGTAGTATCTTTGCCTCCCTTGGCTATTAATTTTCCTGAGGTGTCAGGTTGATTAATACTAAAAAATCCTTTGGCATCAGTTACGCCAGAAGGCTCATTATTATCAGGAGTGCTATTATCATTGAGGTCAACAAATAGAGTGGAATCTGCCATTGGTCCATCTACCACTCGACCTTCTAAGGCATTTATGATCTGTACTGTTAGGTCAACACTGTCTGATGAACTCTCAGACTTGCCATCAGATGCGGTAACCGTCAGCTGGTATTGATTGTCTTTATTGGTATCTTTTGGCTGCTCGAAATCTGCGGCTTCAATAAAGGCTAGATCACCTGTCGTGCTATCCAGTGTAAATAGATCTTTATCTACACCTGTACTGATAGAAAATGTAATTGAATCATTGTCAGCATCAGTGGCCGTGAGTTTAGCGATCGATGTTTGACCTTCTAATAAACTGAGAACACCTGGATCTTTGATAACAGGCGGGCTATTGCTGTCTGGACTAGGTCCACAGCCTACCAGCGTGAAAAATAAGAAAGCACATAAAATTTTGTTTGTAGATTCCATTCTACTCTATACCTCATCCTTGAGATTAAACAGTTCGCACCAGCGATGATTACGCTATTTCGAGCGCCTAAGAGATTAAATACTCACGTATTTAATACGTATTAACAATAATAAAATTTTATATCTATTTAAATAGCTCTAAAGTATTAATCATTGATGCTTTATAGAGGGTTACTTTAAAAAACAATCATACTATGCGTGTAGCTGTAGGGTGAGTGAACTCAATTCTGTAAATAGAAAGATATGGAAATCTATTTCGTTGATCATCGGGTTATGCCTATATTTTTACCATGGTCAATTCTGTATCAGTGACCACTTCGACTCAAGATTCCGCTACAATTGCGTCTATTGCTATGAATCTTCTACTATTAGACAACAGCCAAATTAACGGCGCGACGGCACGGATCAGTGG
>Ga0213866_10000964_pt1 | contig 22156 bp, 32 predicted proteins | sample PICome_11_FD_160079 | JGI IMG/M metagenome (GOLD analysis project Ga0213866, IMG submission 160079) | Coastal seawater microbial communities near Pivers Island, North Carolina, United States - PICO284 | ecosystem: Environmental > Aquatic > Marine > Coastal | place: USA: North Carolina...
AAACAATGGTAAAATCCGGAATCACTATGCAATCGGGGGACTTGCATGGAACACCCGTTATTCCAATTTTGCACAACACAAAGACAAAGAGACGCAGTACGGCTTTGTGTCATAGAAGGCAAAAGCCAAAGAGGGGCGGCAAAAGAGGCCGGTTATAAAACACATAGCCTAAAAAATGCGCTTCAGGAAGTTAAAGATAAGGCCGCTAGGCAGGGATATAGCCCAGAACACGACTGGCATCACCCTGTTCCAGATGGGCACAAAATAAAGGGCGTATCCACATTTTATGACGATATGGGCAACCCCGTCCGTCAGTGGGTTAAGTCACAGACTGACGAGCAACGCCAATTTGAAATACTTTGCGAGCGGCTTGAAAAAACCTTAGAGGGCATCAAGCCGTTTAAGCCAACCAAGGGGCCGAAAAGCACTGACGCAGACTTGCTATCCCTTCTTACGATAACTGACTTTCATTTAGGAATGTATGCGTGGGAAGCGGAAACCGGCGATAGCTGGGATGTGGAAATAGCCCGAGATGTATTTTTAAATTCGATTCACGATATGATTCGAGCCTGCCCAAATTCTGAGACGGGTATGCTTTGCCAGCTAGGTGATTTTTTACACTGGGATGGTATTTTAAGCGTTACCCCTTCATCGGGGCATATTCTTGATGCAGACACCCGTTATGGCAAGCTGGTAGAGCTAGCTATGTCCGTTATGGCCGAAGCTGTAAGGATGATGCTTAAAAAGTTTGACCAAGTAATTGTTATATCCGCAGAGGGCAACCATGACATAAGCGGAAGCATCTGGCTTAGGAAATACATCAAGCACCTATTCGCTGATGAGCAAAGGTTATCGGTTATTGATAATGAATTCCCTTATTACGCTTATCTTCATGGGGAGACGATGCTTGCCTTTCATCACGGGCATAAAGTAAAGCTGGCAAACCTACACAAGTTGTTTGCTAGTGAGCCGCGATTTCGTGAAATGTGGGGCAAGGCTAACTACACTTACATTGCCACAGGACACTACCATCACGAAAACATTATTGAAGACGGTGGGGCAATAGCAGAAATGCATCCGACCCTTGCCGGCAGAGACGCGTATGCGGCCAGAGGCGGGTGGGTATCCCGCAGAGGGGCAAAGGTAATCACTTACGATAAAAAACAGGGAGAGGTGGCAAGAGTAACTGTAAGGCCGAGACAATGATTGACCTTATGGGGGTGAGACTTCCGCAAGGCGGGCACGCAATTTTGCTTACGGCAGATATTGGAGGCGCTGTTTCTGATATACATGACGCGACTAGAACAGTTGTTTACACCGAAACTTTTTCAGATGGAATAACTATACAAATGCCGATTGAGGAGTTTTATACTCTTTGGATGACGTGCCTGTTGTCGGATTATGAGTTGGTTGATGTAGAGGACGCCGACATAGGGAGCCTCCATTGAAGGCGCCGGATGACATACTCTGCGTAGATTGCAATATCATCATGGAGCCGCTTTACCCAGAGCGATATGACTTCAAATTACATGGCTGGCTGTGTCATTCCTGCCAAAACTTCATCAAGGCCATAGGTAGAGAAAGGTTATTCAAATATGCCGCGAAAGCCGCAAACTACAGCGAAGCTAAAGAACAAAGCCGCTGAACTGTTACAACGCCTTGTAAGGATGAAGGCCGCAGACGAAAACGGGCTATGCAAATGTGTTTCCTGTGGGCGGGTTGATAGCTGGCGATCTATGGATGGAGGCCACTTTATCGGGAGAACGCATACCTTCCATTTGTTGCGAGAAGAAAATGTCCACCCGCAATGCAAGCGTTGCAACCGATTCTTCAGCGGGTGTCATGACGATTACCGAAGATACATGGTCGATATGTACGGCGAGGACTTTGTAGAGTGGCTAAGCTACACGAAACGGAATTTAGTTAAATACAGCCAAGCCGATTTAATGGAAATCATTGAAGACCTGAAGCGGAGAATAAAAGAGCAAGAAAATCGGTTGTCGTTTATAGATTAACTACGTGCTATACTTTGCTAGCAAATTTAGCAAACAGGAGGTGCGTTATGTGTGCCATCCAGAAAATGCAGCAGTTTGCCATACACCATCAGGTAAAGAATCCAGAGGCACTGCCGCCAATCCTCAACGCTCTAGCAGAGCGCCAGCTACTATCCCTAGATGAATTCCTAGAACGGCTTGAGCGTAAGCCAGATTTAGGTGATTTCGTTGCAGAGATGACTACCCACTGGAAATAGCCCAAAAGTAGCCGGAAATCCTTTTTTGCCGCCTAGACAGGCTGGCAAGTCATTGTTTTGTCTGAAATTTATAGTGGTTGCGCTATATATAAAAATGCCGTTTAATTGTCCTATCGTAACCGAAGGGGTTACGCTTTTAACCAAAGGGGAAACACATGACTGATTCAGATTTCAACATCGTAGAGTTTTTAGAAGAGTCACTGAGCGATAGCGTTGCCTATCTCGCGGCTTTGGGCAATCGCGAAAAAGCCCTGTGGCGCAGACAAAAGTTTTATGTAGTTAGGTCAAGTGCTAGCGGCTCTTTCATCGGCGAAATTCCTAACGGCGACTATGCCATGCGCTTTAACGCTGTTGAGTGCAGGCTTTTCGCCAACATCAAAGAGGCAGAGGCGATGGCAGAAGCCTTCCGCGAGGCTGACATTGAGTGCGAGGTGGTTGAATACCGCGAGGCGCTTGAGGCTGAGATGAAGGGCACTCGCGAGTCGATTCCTGAAACGAAAAAAGCATTGTTAAAAGCACAGGAGATGGCCGCGTGAGCGGCCTTCAGGAGGGCAAAATGGAACCGTTTGAGCAAATCAAAGCCGTACTAAGGCGCGAGCTTAAAAAAGCGGAGCGGCAATACGAGATTGCTGATGAGCATGACTGGAACGCCGCTAGCCTTATGCAACAAATAGAATTCGTCATTGATCTTTTGGACGCTGAGTCCGAAATTTAACCAACCACAAAAAGGGGTAATACTATGTCTGTATATCAAAATCTTATGTCTCAAATCGACAACTCTGGTCTGCTGTTCAATGTAGCAGAGTGCGATTTGTACACCGACTACAATCAGCCTTCAGATGGCCTCATGTTAAACAAAGAATCTCCTGTCGGTAACAAGAAGGCGCTTATCAATACCGCTAACGGAAAAGTGATGAGTGTCGTGTCCAAAGGCTATAAGGTAGTCACCAACGAAGAAATCTTTTCTGGCTTCTGCAGGTCTGTCGAAGCCTCACGGATTGACGCTGATGGCGCTCAAGTTAACGTCCGTCAGACGCCAGATGGCGCTAGGGCTATGGTTGATTTCGTTTTCCCTAATCAGCTTTTGCGTGTTGGGCATGACGAGTCCACCACAGCCCTTCAGCTATGTGCCTTGAATTCTTTTGACGGCACTACCCGCTACATCACTAAGGCTGGCGGCTTGCGTATGAAGTGCCTTAACGGGCAGATTCTTGGCAACATTGTTGGCGCGTATTCCTCTACACACACTAGCCAGCTAGACGTTGATGCGGGTGCTGAGTCAGTCATCCGTATGATTGAGCAGTTTAATAAGGCGTCTGATTACTGGGGCGCTATGATGAAAGTCTCTGTCGGCAAAGAAACCGCCGATAAAGTCTTTATGAAGTTCTTAATGATTAAGGAGCTTAATCCGAAGTACGAGAACAGCCGCCTAGAGCGTTGTCGTCAGTTGTGGCGGCAGTATTCCGGCGAGATGGGCCGCAACGCCTATGCGCTCTACAATGTCCTGACGCATTACGTTTCACACCAAGAGAAGGCTTATAAGAATCCGTGTGCGGCTATGATGCACCAACGCTCTCAGCTAGAGAAGATTCAGCTTAAAGCCGAGCCTTTTGTTCAGGCGCGCAAGCTGGAGTTAGCCGCGTGAATTTTCGTCACGAAGGCATATGGGCGCTGACAATTCTGTTATTGATAGCCGCCCTATTAGAGCTTCAAGGGTGCACTTCGGTGCACCATTCACAGCAACCAAGCTGGACATATCCGGCAGACTTACAAAAGGGGTAAGACCATGGAAGCAACTCAAAAAGTGTTTAAATTGCCAGTGCACAAAAAAGTTAAGTATATGCTGGATGACAGGGACTTAGCAGAAATCCTGCGTGATCGTTGGTGCGGTACTCGCAACAATCTCAGTATGGAGCAGATCATGCAGTTTCATAGTGACGTTGAAACCTCGTCTCTGACTCTGGGCGAGTGGCTGGCGATCGACTGGGAGGAGCGCGGGAAATGAAGTATATTATGGCTTTTGGTGTTATGATTTTGCTCTTAGGCGTTATAGGCAACGAGGATTATAACGGCGCTCAGGCAGATCACCGTCACTACTGTAAGATGGTGGCACTATGGGAGGCTAGCGGGGGACAGAATGGCCATCCAAACTACGACAGCAGAGGCTGTAAAAACGATTGAGCAAGATAGGCTAGAGGCTTTTGTTGACCAGCGGTATCACTGGAAGTCTTTAAGCCCTTCAGATCAACAAAAAATGGCCCGTGAGTTATTGAGCTTGCGGGCTTTTCTTTTGCACGTGAAAAACGCAATGCAAGATGAATAGCGGTAATCACGGCGCAACGAATGCTTTAGAAGTGCTGGGGGAAGCGCTAATGGAATGGGAGCAAGACATAGGCGATATTTTTAGGGTGATTCAATGGGCCGACACAACGGCAAAATCATCTGGCAAAGATGTTTACATAATGGACGATCTAAGTACCATGTTTCCGGAGCAAGCTAAGAGACCGCCATTAGAAATTATCCGCTATATACCTCCAAAGGGCCGGAGGCACTAAATGGCAAAGGTTACGCAAGAAGTCATAATAGAGTGGCGCACACTTGACGTAATGCCAAAGAGCGAAGGCACATACCTAGTCGCATTCTCTGACGGTACGGTAGAAACCTACCCAATCAGCGAGCGCGACATAAAGACCGGAGTAATACAGGATGGTTATACTCGTGGCATTTATTGGGCAGAAAATATTGAGGGGCCGCTATGTCATTAAGCGTAACGTATGAGCCGATTGAGGCTGTTAGGTTTTACGAAAACAACAGCCGAACACACTCCGACAGGCAAGTTAACCAAATAGCCGCATCTATTCAGGAGTTTGGATTCACCAACCCTTTGCTAGTAGATGAAAAGAAGCAAATTATTGCTGGGCATGGCAGGCTAATGGCGGCGGAAATGCTTGGGCTAGAAGAAGTGCCGGTTATTACCCTCGTTGGCCTGACGGACACACAAAAGAGGGCTTACGTTATCGCAGACAATAAGCTGGCGCTAAATGCTGGCTGGAATGACGAGCTATTGGCAAAAGAACTGCAAGAGCTAACCTTTGAAGGCTTCGATCTAGATATTTTAGGCTGGGATGAAGTGCCGGAATTCGCAGATATGCCGGACTATGGAATTCTTGACGAAGAAGATTTAGAAAACGAAATGAATTCGCTACAGCAGGGAGTCAGGAAAGCGATTCAAATAGAGTTTGAGCCTGAGCATTATGAAGAGGCACAGCAAGTCATTAGCTGGTGGCGGCAACAAGGCGCGTACATTGGAATGATGCTAATTGACCATCTGAAAAAGGAGATGGATAAGCATGAAGCTTGAGCGCGGGGCAATCAAAGGAATAAAGTTTTACTACAGGGAAGGCTTTAGTGACCTCAAGACTTTTGAGGAAGTCATAGGCAAAGACGTATATCAAAAGCGCGGCAACAAGATAATGCCAGAAGAACACTGGATGGACTGCGGCGGCAATGTTGGCGCTTTCGCACTTGTGGCGGCAAGCAAAGGCGCGAAGGTAACAGTCTATGAGCCTGACCCTTACAACTGCGATATGATCGCCAGAAACATGAAGCTCAACGGATTCTCCTGTGAAATCAAGGACGTAGCATTAGTTCACGACAAGACACAGAGCGTTAATTTATTTATTGGGAACAATGGTAACGTATGGCGTAACAGCATTGTGAAGAAATGGAACAAACAGGCCATTAAAGTGAAAGCGCTCAACTTTGATGAGGAGGCCGAAGGCAAAGATTGTTGCAAGATGGATATAGAAGGCGCAGAAATGCCGATTCTGGAGAGCACCCAAGCCACATTCAACAAGCTGGTTTACGAGTGGTCATTTGACATAGACCCTAGCCTTAGACGCCTCTGGGAGCTTCTAGAGAAACAAAAAGAGCAATACAGGGTAGAAGCCGCTTGGTCTACTATCCGTTGGGAAAAAAGAGATTACGAGGTTTGGCAACAAAGCTGGTTTCCAGCCTGCACAAATATCTTCTGTTTTTCATGAAACAACTAGAGCTTAAAGAAATAGCCCATGATTACAAGATTGGGCACAAACCTGTTGAGCTTTCGCCAAGCTTCACAGGGGACGCGTTATTTGTGTCAGAAGGCCAGCCGATAGGGTTTTACTTGCAATGCTTGCCAGAGCGCTTAAAGCAATTAACCGATATTGCTAACGCTGAGCTTAACTCTAAGCGAGTCCCCAAGACGGAGATGCGCAGGGCTGGCGGGCTCCATAATGATGAGGCGGAGGTTAAGCAATACTCTACGATCATTGGCTCTGTTCCACCGAAGGCGATTATGCGGCGACCCTATCCGAGCAGGTCGTCTGTGCATGGTGTTGAATCGGCAAAAACCTTCATAAAAGCAATGACCATGGCAGGCAAAGAAGCGCTGAAGATTATTAAGGAAACGTCTCCAACCCTCTATGAAACGCATAAAGCGGCAGTAGAAAACGCAGTACCGGAGGAATGGCGCTTTTGTGACTTATTCACAAGCTCAATCAGCAACTTCAATATAGCGGCCCCAATTCACAAGGACACGCTGAACGTCAAAGGCGCTCTGAACGTCATTATTACCAAGCGCATGAACAGCACTGGCGGCAATTTATTCATTCCTGACTACGGCATCACGATAAACTCTGCACATGATTCGTTATTGGTTTATCCTGCTTGGCGCAATACACATGGCGTCACTCCTATAGTGCCTACCCATGATGGTGGTTACAGGAATTCTTTGATTTGGTACGCCTTAGATGCATTCAGGGAAAAGCATGACTGACGAGCAGAACAAAGGTGGAAGGCCAAAAACAGAACTCACAGAGGAGCAAATTGCCCAAGTAGAGCAATTGGCCGCTTTGCTGAACCAAGAACAGTTATGTGATTTTCTCGGTATTCCGGCTAGAACTTTTCGGGCTATCTGTCAGCGTGACGAGCGTGTTTCTGCCGCGTATAAAAAAGGAGCGGCTCAGGCAGTCGGAAGTGTGGCGCAATCTCTTATCCGTAGAGCCAGAGAAGGCAACGTCACGGCACAAATTTTTTTCCTCAAGACAAGAGGCGGTTGGAAAGAAGATCAGCCCACGATTGACCAGAGCCAGCCTATAGAGATTAACTTGGTGAATCCTCTTGGCGACAGTTGAGCCGACTATCCCACAATACGAATATATAACGGCGAGAGAGCGGTTTCCGGCGTTTGTCGCTGGCTTCGGAGCGGGTAAGACAGAAGCGGCAATTTTGCGTTGCATTTTCGGCATGATTGAGAACAAAGGCACCAACAGAGGCTTTTATGAGCCTACCTATGACCTTATCCGCATGATTGCTTGGCCTCGGTTTGAGCAAACCCTGACTGAGTTGAGCATCCCTTACAGGCTTCAGAAATCACCAATCAACCAAATCACCATAGAGGGATATGGGGTTATCTTCTTCAGGAGCATGGAAAACCCGCAGAGGATTATTGGCTATGAGCACGCAGACGCAGACATAGATGAGCTAGACACGCTCAAACAAGAGGATGCGGCGTATGTTTGGCGACAGGTCATGGCGAGAAACCGTCAGAAGAAAAACGGGGCAAACACTATCGGAGTGACAACAACGCCAGAGGGCTTTAGATTTGTTTACGAGCAATGGCGCAAGCAACAAAAACCGGAATACCGGATTATTCAAGCGCCTACCCGCAGTAATAAATACCTGCCAGATGGCTATATAGACGCGCTGAAAGAAGCGTATCCAGCACACCTACTGGAAGCCTACTTAGAAGGCCATTTTGTTAACCTGACTTCTGGCACGATTTACACCAGCTACAACCGGCAGGCTTGTGAGAGCCAAGAGCAGATACGACCGGCTGAACCGCTGTTCATTGGGTGCGATTTTAACGTCACCAAACAGGCGGCAACTGTGTATGTGCAGAGAGAGGGGGGTAGGGTTTGGCACTGCGTAGATGAGTTGGTCAATATGTATGACACGCCAGAAATGATTGAGGTGATTCAAAGCCGATATTCTGGGCACGCTATTTACATCTATCCAGATGCCTCGGGCAAAAGCCGTAAGACCGTAGACGCATCAAAATCAGACATAGCATTATTGGAGCAAGCCGGTTTCACTATACGAGTCAACAAGCGTAACCCTGCAGTGAGGGACAGAATCATGGCAATGAATGCGGCGCTGGAGCAAGGCAGGGTGAAGATAAACGCACAGCGCTGTCCTGTTGTTGCAGAGAGCCTAGAGCAACAGGTCTACAAAAACGGCGAGCCAGACAAGACTTCCGGCAAAGACCATCAAAACGATGCCACAACTTATCCCATAGCGTATGAAATGCCTGTAGTGAAGCCTACTGCAAATGTCTCTTTCAGGTTCGCCCTGTGATAAAATATTGGGGTCATTCTTCTCGGTGAACGCATATGCCTGTTAGTAACAAGCATCCTCAGTGGGAGCTTTATAGCCCTATTTGGACAAAAACAAGAGACGCTGTGCGCGGTTCCGTCACTATCAAAGACAAGAAGCACGCATATCTACCGGTACCCGACCCTGAAACAAATGACGAGCGGATTGGTGAAAACACCATGCGCTATCGTCAGTATATCCGCAGGGCAGTCTATACAAACTTCACTGGCCGAACCAAAAACGCCTTGGTAGGCGCGGCCTTCCGAAAAAGCCCTAATGTGAACTTGCCGGAGGCTTTAGAGTATTTGATGACAGATGCTACAGGTGACGGGCTTGGCATCGAACAAATGGCAAAGGATGAACTGTCAAACCTTCTAGAGTGTGGGCGCTCATTTCTTCTTGTTGATTATCCGCAGGCCGAAGAAGGCTTGAGCCTAGAGCAAGTGAGCAATCTAAACCTTAAAGCATCTATTGTTCCTTATACGGCAGAGCAAGTAATTAATTGGCGAACCGATACGATAGCAGGACGCAAAATGCTGACACTTGTTGTGCTGGCGGAGGATTACAAGGTAGATGAAGATGAGTTTGGGCACGATTACGAGACGCAATACCGCGTGTTGAGGCTTCGGGAAGATGGGTATACGCAACAAATTTACCGTGATGAAGAAGCGTACACAGAGGAAGTCTATCCAAAGAAAAGTGATGGCTCTGCTTGGGATGTTATACCCGCGATTTTCGTAGGCTCCAAAAACAACGACAGCACAGTTGATGACGCGCCGCTTGCGGATATCGCAGACGTTAACATAGCGCATTACCGCAACTCAGCAGACTACGAAGAGTCCTGCTTTATTACCGGACAGCCCAGCCTGTTTATAACGCATTCTCTAAACATGGAGGAGTGGTACGAATATAACCCTGACGGTATCAAGCTGGGCGCTAGGGCTGGACACGTTTTAGGGGAAAGCGGCTCCGCTACTCTATTACAGCCTAACGCCAACAACCTTGTTATGGAGGCTATGAAGGCAAAAGAAAGCCAGATGGTTGCAATAGGCGCAAGAATCATCACTGATCGCGGGAATAACGAGACCGCTGAAGGCGCCCGCATACGGTTTGCCTCAGAAAACTCTGTGCTAGGAGATATCGTCAACAACCTAAGCCAAGCTGTAGAAACCTGCATAGGCTGGGTTTCTGAGTTCATGGGGGCAAGTGACGAATTTGAATTTATGCTGAATAGTGAGTTCTACGACAAGTCCGTAGACCCGCAAATGCTTATGTCTATGATTAACCTGCTAGACCGGCAGATAATCAGCGACCAAGACATTTTCGATAGGCTTAAATCAGCCGGAATTATTGATGGCGCAAGAACCCTTGAGGATGTTAAAGAAGAGTTAGGCGACTTGCCGCCGCTGTGAGGAAGCATGGCCAAAGACCCAAGATTAGAGCGGTACGGGCTAAGCGGCTATAACAAGCCGAAGCGCACACCGAAGCACCCGAACAAAAGCCACGTTGTTCTGGCCAAAGAGGGCAACAAAACCAAACTAATAAGGTTTGGCGAGCAGGGCGTTAAAACTAACCAAACAGTAGGACAGCGCAAGGCGTTTGAGTCTCGTCACGCCAAAAACATAGCAAAGGGAAAAATGTCAGGCGCGTACTGGGCGGCAAAGACTAAATGGTCTCCAAGCAAGACGAAATCCAAATCAACTAAATGGAAGAAGGGAAGCTAAATGCCAACTGACTACATCAAGAAAAAGATGAAAACCAAGCCGAAGAAAAAAGGCGCTAAGCCCAAGAAAGGCAAGAAGTAACAAACGCCTGAAAATTTTGTGTCTGCTGAAGATGATATTTTCAATGCAATAACACGTCATCAGATTTTCGTGCTGAGATATGCGCGTGGCAGAGAAGAAGATGCAGGGCGCTTTATTGTCAGGGCCGCAGAAGAGATTGTGGCAAGACTGAAACGCAACGATCTCACAGCCTTCGGCAGGCAAAGGCTACAGCTACAGCTAAGAGATATGTACGAATATCTCAATTCCGGCTGGAAAGAGCACGCGGAAACCCTCAATAAAGACCTTCAGGATTTCAGCGCCTACGAAGGGGAGTTTAACGGCAAGCTCTTAGAAAAGCATTTGCAGATTAGCACTAATTACGCTTCGCCTGCTCAAATCCAGCAAGCCGCATTCTTAGAAATCATGGGGCTTTCGCCCTCACGGGGCTATACGCTAGGCGGCATGATTGACGATTTCGGCCCATCAAACGCAACCTCAGTAATCAATCAAATAAGGCAGGGCATTGTCTTGGGGGATACAACCCAAGATATGATAAAGCGCGTCAGAGACATTATCCCAACACAGAAACGCAAAGCCGCTACTCTGGTTAGGACGGCGGTAAATCATGTGGCGACCCACGCCAGAAACCAGACCATGAAAGAAAATGATGATGTGCTGTTGGGCTACGAGTGGGTAGCAACGCTAGACGGAAGAACTTCGATTATTTGCGCGTCTAGGGATGGCGTGATTTACGAAGATTACGATAAAGACCCTAAGCCGCCAGCGCATTTCAACTGCAGAAGCACCATAACGCCTGTGGTTAATCCTAAATACGATTTGGGCGCTGATATTGTCGGTAAGAGGCCGGCAGTTAATGATTCTGGCGCAAAGACCGTAAGGGCCGATCTAACATACGGACAATGGCTTTCTCAGCAGTCCGAGGCGTTTCAAAATAGGGTACTAGGAAAAACGCGGGCAAACTGGTTCCGAAAAGGTATGCCGCTAGACCGTTTTGTAGACAACAACGGAAATATCCTCTCACTAGGGGAGCTAAGACAGCAAGATCAGGAATTCAATCAAATAGAAGTATTCGTGCCCAAGCCAGTGAAAAGCGCTAAGGTTCGGTTTGATGACATTAATCTTTCTGACATCCCTTCTGAGAAGCTGTCTGAGTATCTAGACAACAGATTGACTCCTGAGCTAAAGAAGGTGGCTTTGAGAACTGCAAGGCCGAACAGGATAATCAGTGAGGGCACAGGGTGCTGGTATCAAAACAGGGGCAAAGTCCTTAATCAGAACTGGAAAAATGATGATTTAGAGACGGAATACGTGTTTACCCACGAATACGGGCATCACATAGACAGCGAGTTTGCGCCGCTTAAAACAGACTGGCAATGGAGCAATTCAGACAAAGCATTTATGCAAGCCTTTCTAGATGATCGAAAAGAACTGGGATTTAGGGCGACCAAAACCAAAAAGCAAGCAATGGAACTGGCGCATGACGAGCTTTACAGGTCATTCATGGCTCCAGCGCCAGCAAGCTATTCTAAGAACTATGGGATAAAAGAGCTTAAAAAGTATGCCGCTAGGGGGAATTGGCAGAAAATGGCCTCAGACATAATTGATGCCATGACTGAAGGCAAATTCCAGAAAAGTGGCTGGGGCGTTTGGGGGCACGGCCCCTCATATTACAGAGACAAAGAAAGCAGAATGGCAGAAACCTTTGCTAACCTTTTTGCTATGCGAGGGCATCCAGAGGCTTGGCGTTATTGTACCCGCAAGTTCCCAAGGCTTTCCAAAAGGTTTGATGAAGCAATCGAAGAGTATTTAAAATCGGGAGTGAACAACTACAATGGCTAAAGAGATAGCAGATGCTCAAGACCTGTTGCGCCTTTACCGCAGGGTTTTTGGCGAAGACCCACAGATTACAGGCGCGGATTGGACAGACGATTATATGGAAAAAGTTATTGAGGCGCTGGATACTGGCGTCCCTATAAAAGAAGCACCCGTACCTAAAGGGACTTTCACGTAACGCGGCAGAGCCGCAAAATGCAAACCAGAGGTGAAGCATGGATTTACAAAATGTAGAGCTAGATGAAGAAGTAAAGAATGTGATTGCGGAACAATTTGAGAAGCAATTAGCAGAGCAGACAGCCGGATTAAAGGCCAAAGTTGACGAGCTTCTAAGCGAAAAGAAGCGCGTACAGCAGGAGCGGGAAGAGGCTAGGCATCAGGCCAAGCTGGAGGCAGAAGAGAAAGCCCAAAAGGAAAACGACTATAAGCAGTTGTTTGAGTCGCAGAAAGTGGAATCAGACACCCTGCGCAAAACCATCGAACAGATGAACAATGAAATAAGTAGGCAGAAAATTACTGCCGAAGCTGGTAAAATAGCTACAAGTCTGACAAAGGACACCCAGAGGGCAGACCTGTTGTCAGAAAAAATTAGCCAGAGGCTAACGCTAGTTGACGGTGAACTGCGAGTAACGGATGACTCCGGCCAACTCACAGTATCTACTGTCGATGAACTAGCACAAGCAGTACGCACTAAGTATTCGTTTCTTGTAGACGGTACTCAGGCAAGTGGCGGCGGGGCCGCTAGGTCTGAAGGCAGAGCCGAGGACAAACCCAAAGAGATAAGCCGAACAGAGTTTGATGCGCTCAATCACGGACAGCGTGCAGAGTTCTTCAGGTCTGGCGGCTCTGTTTTTGACGATTAAAAATGGAGGCCAACAATGGCTAACGTATTGACTGATCTGGCGGCAGATATTTATAAGGCCGCAGACGTGGTAGGGCGCGAGCTTGTGGGCTTCATCCCTGCTGTAACTATCAACGCTAACGGCTCAGAGCGAGCGGCGAAGGGTGATGTAGTGCGAGCTTCATTCACCAGAGCGGCATCTGCTGTGGATGTATCCGAGGCAATGACTATCCCTGAAGGCAGTGACCAGACCGTGGATAACAAGACCTTGAGCATCTCTAACGCTCGTGCTGTGCAGATTCCCTACACCGGCGAAGATGTGCGTCACCTTAACAACGGTATCGGCTTTGAGACCGTATACGGCGACCAAATCAAGCAGGCTATGCGTACTCTGTGCAACGAGATTGAAGTAGACCTTGGCGAAGCCTTCGGCACCGCCAGCGGCACTGCTGGCTCTGTTGGCACAGGCGGCACTACGCCTTTCGCTAGTGACTTTGACCTCATCGCGGATGTTCGCAAGCTGTTAGTAGACAATGGTATGCCCACCAATGACGGGCAAGCCTCCATTGTTATTGACACAGCGGCAGGTGCGAAACTGCGTCAGCTGTCGTCTTTGACTCAGGTCAACACGGCTGGTTCATCTGATCTTCTGCGTCAAGGCGTCCTGCTTGATCTGCAAGGCTTTGCAGTCCGTGAGTCAGCAAACGTCTACACCAACGCTACGCCTGACCCTGATGAAGTAATGAATGTTGCTTTCCATCGTGCGGCGGCAGAGTTGGCTATCCGTGCACCGGCTGTGCCAAACGGCGGGGATGCGGCTGATGACGCTATTGTTGTTCAGGATGAGCATAGCGGATTGGTCTTTGAGATTCGTAGCTACAAGGGCTACCGTAAGTCTATGATCGAAGTTGCGGCTTCGTGGGGCGTTAAGGTATGGAAGCCTGATTTTGTGGGCTTCATCAAGGGCTAAATCTTGAGGGGGCTTCGGCCCCCGTTTCCTTACGGAGTCACGCATGGCACTGATTGTTGAAGATGGGACTGAAGTATCTGGCGCAAACAGCTATGTAAGCGCGGCTGATTATGTTGCTTGGGCAGATGCCAGAGGCGTGACATATCCAGCTTACCCGCAAATAGAGCAAAAGATTCTTAGAGCAATGGATTACATTGAGTCTCTATCCTTTGTTGGGCAAAAGAATACAGAAACGCAGGCGCTACAATGGCCGAGGGCTTACGTTTTGATTGACGGATATTCTGTAGAGTCTAATGAAATACCTATCCAGCTAAAGACAGCCGTATATGAGGCTGTCAAGGTAGAGGTAGACGGAGATAGCAAACTAACAGCATCTGAGCGGGATACTGCCAAAGAAAAGATTGGCGATATTGAAGTCACGTACAAATCTAGCTCAGGCATGAAAAGAAGCACACCGGCCCTTACCAGAGCACTTCGCAAGTTAATCCGAAACGTCACAGAAGTCAGCCGTGTATGAGCTTCGATTACGCGCCTCTGCAAAGTTCTGCTACAGCACTGCTAACTAAGTTCGGCAGGAAATACACTTTTACCAGAACAGCTCGTGGCGCTTATAGCGCCGCCACAGGACAGACAACGAACACAACTAGCACCTATACAAAGTACGGTTGTCTATTCGATTACAGCGACAGAGACGCGGCAGGGCTTACCATAGAAGCCGGAGACCGGCGGATGCTGGCAGAAGGCCACACTTACGAGGTGGGCGATACGGTTAGCATAGATGGCGACACCTACAGGATTATTTCTGTATCTCATAATCAGCCAGCCGGTACGAAGCTGTCAGCTAACTTGCAGGTGCGGAAGTGAAAAGCTGGACAGCCGCCATTAACGACATAAAAGACGTACCGGAGAAGGTGATACGCGGCACTCTTATTGGCTTGGGAACCAAGATAATTAAGCGCAGTCCTGTCGATACGGGAAGGTTTAGAGGCAACTGGCAATTCACTACCAACGCTCCAGCTTCAGGGCAATTAGCGGCAACGGGAGTTCCTACCGGCGAATTGGTGTCAGCCGCAGAGACGTGGCAATCCGGTAGTGTGTTTTACATGACGAACAACCTGCCATACGGAGAGAGGCTTGAATATGGCTGGTCTAAGCAGGCTCCCAGTGGAATGGTCAGAATCACGCTGACAGAATATGACCAAATCCTTAGTTTTGAGGCAGAGAAGGTATGAGCACGTTTTTTAATGATGTTCAGGCGGCTCTAGATGCAAAGCTAGCCACTATAACGGCAACACCTATCGCCTTTCCGAATATTCCTTATAAGCCACAGGCCGGTACGGTCTATTTAAGGGCTACTTTCTTGCCAGCCGACACGGTACAGGCTTCTATGGGGGAAGATGGTAAGGACGAAACCAACGGCATATATCAAGTTGACGTTGTGGTGCCTAGAGGAACTGGCAGGCCGCAGTTGACTGATACAGTGGCCGATTTATTCAAGCGCGGTACAGTTTTAACGTACAATGGCGTTAAGGTGCGGGTAAGGTCGGTAAGTATGGCCTCCGCTATTTTAGATGAGGAATGGTACTTCGTGCCCATTTCGGTCAACTTTCAAACATACACAGAGGCTAGAACATGACTATTGCAAACGGCGCACAGCACAGTCTGCACTACGTGGCCGAGACCACCTATGGCACGACACCATCAACCCCTTCATTTTCTCCACTGCCACACACTGGCACTACGCTTGCCGTAACCAAGGATGCAGTAGAGAGTGAAAAAATACGCGGAGACCGGCAGGTAGAGGATTTTCGTCACGGCAACAAGACCGTAGGCGGGGATATCACTGCGGAGTTAGAGTATGAGGCTTTTGATGATCTGCTAGAAGCCGCGTTATGCGGCACGTGGGCAACCGATGTCCTGAAGGCGGGTAGCACTCGCAGGTCTTTCTCTATTCAGCGCAAATTTGCCGACCTTTCAACGCCAGAGTATCACACCTACACAGGGTGCGAATTCAACACGCTCGGTTTATCGGTGTCTCCTAACGCTATGGTGAGCACTACTTTTGGCGTGGTGGGTAAAAATCTTAGTTTAGCAACCAGCGAAATCACCGGCTCTACCTTTGGCGCTGATGTTGGCAATGCCCCATTTGATTCTTTTACTGGCTCTATTACTGAAGGCGGCTCTTCCATCGCTACAGTCACGGCCATTGAAATGAATTTAGAAAATGGCATTGAGCCGTTATTTTCAGTTGGAAGCCAAACCACAAACCGGCCTTCAATCGGGCGATCTCGCCTCACGGGGACCATGACTACTTATTTTGAGAGCAAGACCCTGTATGAAAAGTTCTTGAATGAGACAAGCAGTAGCATCGTGCTAACCCTGACTGACCTAGACGGAAACAGCTACGAAATTGATCTGCCTAACGTCAAGTACAACTCTGGACAGCCAGACGTTTCAGGAGAGGGCGCGATTACCATAGCTATGGAGTTTGTGGCTCTTTATGACACCACAGATTCAAGCCAAATTGTAATCACTAGGACTGCCGCATAATGGAGTTATCACAACTCGCAACAGCAGAATCCCATCAGGAGGGCGCAGAGTGCAATATCTCTGACCCTCTTACGGGCAACCCTACAGACGTTTTCATTAAGGTAATGGGCGCAGACTCTGCAAAATGGAGAGAGCAGAAGAAGCGCCAAACCAACGCTGTTATACAGGCTAGAGCAGACGGGAAGTCTAAAGAGCTTGATTTTGACAAGATGGACGTTGACGCATTAGCCGCAGTAACTCTTGGATGGCGCGGAATCAGCAAAGATGGCGCGGAATATGAGTTCAGCAAAGCCAATGCCAAGCACCTTTATGAAAATTCGCCTTCAGTAGTCAATCAGCTTCTGGAGTTTCTGTCTAACGGGGCAAATTTTACCAAGGGCTGATAGACGAATTCGTAGAGTACGGGCTTCATTTCATCTGGATACACAGCAAGCCCGAGAAATCAGAAATCAGCCGGTATGACACGCTGAAGCAAGTTGAAAAAACTACCGGCAAAACGCCTGTAGAACTGCAGAATATGCCGAAACTCAAGATGGAATTTGAGTATGCTTGGCAAGTATTTTGCACAATGCGGGAGCATCGTTACACAGAAATAGAGGCGTACAGCAGGCTAACGGGTGTAAAATTAAGCCCTTGGGAAGTTGAGGCTGTTATGGCCCTCAGTAGACAAAGAGAGGCGGGCATCCAATGGCAACCGAAGTAGGCCAGTTAGTATTAAAAGTTGATACTAGCGAAGTTAAGGCGGGAGAAGCCGCAGTAGAAAGGCTCGGTGATGCGGCGGTTGACGCCTCCGCAAAGACAGACCGACTCCAGAAAACAACTAAAAAAAGCAATGTTGTAGTAGGTGATTTTGGCCGAAAGGCTGGAATGGCCGGTATTCAAATAGAACAAATGGCCGGACAGGTCGCCATGGGTGTAAACCCTATGAGGGCGCTTGGCGTACAGGCCGCTGACCTCGGATTTATTCTCGGATTTCCTTTATTAGGCGCAGTAGTTGGTATTGGCGCGGCCCTCGGCAGCGTCTTGATTCCTATGTTACTCGACACTGGGAAAACTGCTGAAGATTTGGTGGAAGAACTAGACGATCTTGATCTGCATTTCAAGGAAATGACTTCTGCGCAGAAAGCTGTATTCCTTATGAACATGAATGAGGAGCTAGAGGAGCTAGAGGAGCAGTCAGAAAATGCAAGGCAGAGACTAGAAGAATTAGCGGCACAACGAGAACGGCTAGAGGGAAGAAGGCGCGGCGAGTCAGCAGTAGCCGGACAAATTGAAGAGCTGGAGCGCCAAGAGCAAATAGAGCAGGCCATTATTGATAATAATGAAAGGCGCAAAGAGTTAAAGCTGAAAGCGCTGGAAGAAGAAACTGACGCAGAGCGCAAAGCGCGGCAAGAAAGAGAGCGTGCAGAAAAAGACGCGGAAAGGCAGGCAGAGCGAGAGGCGGCAATATTAGAGCGCAGAACAGAGGCGGCGCAACGTCACGCTGAAAAGGTGATAGCGATGAACGACACGCCTTTGGAGGCATTACAGCGCAGAGAAGATCAGGCAAAAGCCATATTAGAGCAAAGCTATGCCGAAAAGCTGATTAGCGAAGAGCAGTATCAAGCCGCTAAAACTGCATTAGAAGCCGCAGGAATACAGGCGCGATTTGAGTTAAAAGCGCAGGAAATGGACGAAGAGAGAAGGCGAGCAGAGGAAAAGCTCGAAAGGCTCCACGAAGAAAATGACCTTTTGATGGAAGGCATTATAGAGCAAGACAACAAGCGCAAAGAAGCGGCGGCTATGACAAACCAAGCACTGCTTGGCCTTGAGGATGTTTTGCTTAAAGGTAAGAGTGAAAAGCAAAAAGCCGGATTTAGGCTTGCCGTTAATTTGGCAAACGAAGAAAAACGAGAAAATGCTAAAAGCATTATTAGCAACTCCTACGATGCCGCTATGAAGGCGTACAAGTCTCTTGCCGGAATTCCTATTGTCGGCCCTGCGCTGGGTGCGGCGGCGGCGGCTACTATTTTAGCGGCAGGCGTTTCGTTTGCGGCTTCGTCTCTATCCGGCAGGGCGCTGGGAGGTCAGGTTAGGGCAGGAGAGTCTTATCTGGTTGGCGAGCGCGGCCCTGAAATACTCACAATGGGCACCGGCGGCAGGATTACCCCGAATGAAGCAATAAGAGGCGGCGCACAGCAGATAGTAAACAAGAACGCTAATGTGTCCTTTAATATTCAGGCTAATGACACTGAGGGGTTTGACAATCTACTTAACAGCAGGCGCGGCGTTTTGATAGGGATAATCAACGAGGCGCTTAATGACAACGGCAGGACGGCGCTAGTATGAGTTATCCAACGACACCAGAATTTTCGGCAATAAAGGTAGAGAGCCAACACAGTAACGTCAGAACTGAAACCAGAAGCGGAAGAACGCAGGTAAGATCGCTTGGCGCTCAAAGATGGTCATTCACTGCTCAATACAATGATATGACGCGGGATGAGTTTGCTCCCGTTTTCGCGTTTGTTGTTGGAACAGGCTCTGGCTTAACTGCTTTTGACATTGTGCCGCCTGTTATAAGTGACGCTAAAGGTAACGTCTCTGGAACGGTTTTGGCTAACGGAGCGCATAGCATAGGTGATTCAACAATCGCTATAGACGGTATATCAGGAACAATTAAGGCTGGGGATTTCATCAAGTTTGCAGGTCACAATAAGGTTTATATGGTGACAGCAGACAGGACCGGCGCTGGCAGTATGTCTATCCATCCTGCGCTTATTTCTGCGGTGTCAAATAATGAAGCGGTGAGCTATGACAACGTGGCATTTAAGATGCGCGTAGCAAACGACATACAGCAGTTTGGGCTAACAGAGTTTGACAGGTTTACGTTTGAAGTAGACATGATTGAGGTAATTTAATGGGACGGACAGTCAACGCATCCCTTATTACGGAGCTAGCAAAAGACAGCTTTACAATGGTTCATTTGGTAGAGCTGTCTATCAGTGGCGGCCTTAATTTGACTGATTGCGCTCATGATGTGTCTTACGGGGGGACTACCTACACGGCATCAGATCAGCTTTTAGATATTGGAAGTCCAACGGAGACTCAAGACCTGCGAGTGAATACAGTAACGCTAGAGCTGTCTACCTCTGACCCTAACAGTAGTTACCTGTCTATCTTCCTATCTAACAACTGGGTAAACAGATCGGCTGTAATTAAGAAAGCCTGCATTGTTAATGGCTCTGTAGTAGGGGCACCCCTAACCATATTTGATGGTCAAATAAGTAAGTGGCAGGCGGCAGAAAAGTCCGGCAGATCGGCCATAAGGGTTGCAATCGCTAGCCACTGGGCTGACTTTGAAAAGGTAAGCGGAAGATTAACCAACACCTCAAGCCAGCAGTTGCACTTTGCTGGTGATCTTGGCTTTGAATATGCCGCAAGTACCGTGAGAGACATTAAGTGGGGCCGTGAATAATGGGGTTGTTTGATTTCATACTGAAGCCCATACAGAGCCTACTTGGTGAGGTTTTAGGGTTTCTTACTGGCACTGACTTTGACCAAGAAGATCAGTCTGCTGGCGTCTTAGTAAACAAGCAATCAAACATAGACCCTATCCCTGTCATTTATGGACGCAGGAAGGTAGGCGGGACTCGCGTCTTTATTTCTACTGGCGGCAATAAAAACGAATACCTTTATATGGCGATTGTTTTGTCAGAAGGGCAAATAGACGCGGTAGAGGAGATATACATTAACGACGAGCTTTGGCTTAAAGATGGCTTGACAGTTTCCGGCACTAAGTTTGCCAATTTGATAACTCATGGAGTAGCTTTAGGTGGAGACGATCAGCCCTATATTTCTTTGCTTTCTGGCGCAGACGCGACATGGGGGACTAACCATAGGCTTAGAGGCTGTGCTTATGTCGCCTTGCGGTTTAAGTACGATCAAGACGTGTTTAGCGGGATACCAGACGTTAAGTGCGTGGTTAGGGGCAAAAGAGTCTATGACCCGCGCACCTCTACAACCGCATGGTCTAGCAATCCGGCTTTATGTCTTAGAGATTATTTGACCAATTCACGATATGGAAAAGGGCTTTCCACGAGCCTTATTGACGACACGTCATTTATTGCGGCGGCTAACTTTCTAGATACGACAGAAACCAAGCACACAGCCACGATAACCGCTAACGGCTCTTTTTCTGCGGGTGTTACAAGTGTTGCTTTGGCCGGATTTTTCACATGGCTACAAAGAGGCGACTTTCTGCAGTTTGCTGGGGACAACACACTTTATGAGATCGCAGATAGCCAATATGGAGCCGGAACTGTAACCATTACAGACGGGCTAAATAGCTCTGTTACTAGTGGGACTTCAGTCACGATTAAACAGAAGATATACGAATGCAATGCGGTAATTGATACCGGCAGACAGCTTTTTGATAACGTCAAAACCATGCTTCAAGGGATGAGAGGATTGATGCCTTTCTCTAATGGCGTCTATTCACTAATCATTGACAAGGATGAAAGCTCTAGCTTTAACCTTACTCCAGACAACATCACTAGCGAAATCAACGTACAGACGCAGGGCAAGAGCAAGAAGTACAACAAGGTTACGGTTAAATTCACTAATCCGGACGCTAACTGGCAAGCTGACTCTGTAACGTATGAGATCGACTCATCTACAGTGTCGACTGAAGATAACGGCGAGGAGCTAGCCAAAACCGTCACGATGAATACGATTACAAACAAATACTCTGCTAAAGATATAGCGCAGATTATTTGCTTGGCATCTAGAAAAAACGAATTAAGTTGCAAAGTGAGAGCAACTTCAGAGGCGTTGCAGATAGCTGTGGCAGATATTGTAACGCTAGAGCATCCGTCTTTCGGCTGGACTGATAACGGTGTCACTGATGCGAGAAAAAAGTTTCGCGTCATTGCAATGCAGTTGCTTGATGACGGGGAAGTAGACCTTACCCTTCAAGAATACGACAACAGCATTTACCCGTGGGTGGCAGAGGATGAGATAGATAGCGGCGTAGACACAAACCTACCCGACCCTTTTAGCGTTACGGCTCCTACGGGGCTGACCTTAACGGCAGGCAATGAGCTTGCAGATGACGGCTCTGTTAATGTTTATATAGATATTTCCTTTACTGGCGCTGTTGATAGTTTCTTGGATTACTATGAAGTCACGGTTATCAATCAAACGGCAACGCCAGATGTCATTGTTCATTACGAGGAATTGGATTACGACCTAGACATAACCAGCCTTCGTGTAAATGGACTTGCCGCCAATGTTACATATTTGGTTAGTTTGAGGGCGGTGGGAAGTATTGGCGCTAAATCAGCAACAGTAAGCGATACCGTATCCACAAGCCCAGATACTACCCCTCCGACAATGCCAACAGATTTAGCGGCATCTGGAGGTCAAAATCAAATTAAGGTTACTTGGACCAATCCCTCAGAGTCAGACTACGCCTACACAATTCTTTACCGATCTACACAACAGGTTGGTGGCTTTATAGCTATTGCCACCAT
>Ga0213866_10000967_pt1 | contig 22136 bp, 24 predicted proteins | sample PICome_11_FD_160079 | JGI IMG/M metagenome (GOLD analysis project Ga0213866, IMG submission 160079) | Coastal seawater microbial communities near Pivers Island, North Carolina, United States - PICO284 | ecosystem: Environmental > Aquatic > Marine > Coastal | place: USA: North Carolina...
CGTGACCCGCGAGCAGTTTGCTCGGGCAGCAGTCGACGGAGTGGCCTGTGGGCTGCTCGAGGGGTTCGACGCGCTCCGGCAGCACTGCGAGCTCGATGGGCGGGCACTGCTCGTCGGTGGGGCTGCTCGTTCCGAGGCAGTGAAGCGGGTGATCGCCGGAATGGTCGGGACCGGAACCCTTCTGGCCGACACCGACGAAGCGGTGGCGACGGGTGCTGCCGTGCAAGCCGCAGCAGTCCTCGAACAGGTCGACCACGCAGTGATCCAGCAGCGTTGGGGTCTGGGGGCCGGTACGCCAATCGACGGCATCGAGTGCGGCGACGTTCGTGAGCGATACGCCACGGTGCGGGATCGATGACGGCAGCCGACCCATTCCGGATGCTCGGTCTGTCGCCAGGAGCTTCGGCCGACGAGGTTCGCCGCGCCCGACGGAAGTTCGCGAAGAACACCCACCCCGACGTCGGCGGTGACGCAAATCAGATGCGCTCAATCAACGAGGCTGCTGCTGCGGCGCTGCGGCTGATCGCCGAGGGTGATCCCGTACCGCTGAAGCCGCGAACCGCTGGCGCCGGTGCGCCGTCCCGGTCGGACTGGAAGCCGTCATGGCGTGACATGCCGTCCTTCACCGTTGAGGCGCTGCCCGTCAACACGTTCGAGGCGCTACTACTGGCCGCAGCCGCCCTCGGTGAGGTGGAGGACGACGACCCGCCCTACGGCGTCGACGTGTTGATGTCAGCGCCGCTCGGCTGCTGGTGTCACCTCTCGGTCGTGCCCGATGCCGGCGCCTCGACAGTCAGCATCGCCGTCACACCCGAGCCCGAGTCGGTGCTCCCGCCGATCGAGCGAGTGCGCGACGCCTGGATCACCGAGCTCAATTCACTCGACTGGTCAACCCTCCAATGAAGGGACGCTGAGTTAGGGGCGGGGAACGGCAGCCTTTTGAAGTCGGTCACGGATCGCATGGCCCAGGCCAGCGGCTGGCGGGAGGATAGCGATGAGGTGCTCGACACCGTCGTCGTCGGCTCGCCGGAGATCGGCGTAGAGGTTGCGGGCCACGTCGACGAGACCGTCGCGAGCATCGAGAATCCTGGCGCCCGGCAACTCGTCAGTAAGCCGCTCAGCCTGCGCGGCGCCGTCGGCGAGATGAACCGTGCAGTCGGGGGCGTAATGGGAGGCAAGCATGCCGCTCGCCCGTGACGGCCCTGATGGAGCGGCGACCGATCCGACAAGCTCGGCAACTTGCTCGGCGGTGATCGCGCCGGCCCGAAGGATCTGAGGTGGGAAGACGACCGTGTCGACGATGGTCGACTCGACGCCGACGTCGCAGGGACCGCCGTCGAGGATGGCGTCGCGCTCGGTATCGAGCCGCTCGCCGAGGTCGGCGAGCACGTGCTCTGCCGCGGTTGGGCTGACCGATCCGAACAGGTTCGCCGAGGGCGCAGCAACCGGAACACCGGCAGCACGGATGAGGTCGCGAGCCAGCGGGTGGGCGGGCACTCGGATACCGACAGTGTCGAGGCCCCCGGCCACCGCGGCCGGAAGCGATGAAGGGCGAGGCACGATGACGGTCAGCGGGCCGGGCCATGCCGCGGCGCCCAGCATCTGGGCTGCCTCCGGCAGATCGTCGACCAGGGAGAGTACGTCGTCGGGATCGGCGACGTGGACGATCAGCGGGTGGCCGGTCGGTCGGCCCTTGACCTGGTAAACCCGGGCGATCGCTACAGGATCGGTCGCATCCGCAGCGAGCCCGTACACGGTCTCGGTGGGGATCGCAACCAGTCCACCTTCCTGGAGTAGTGACGCAGCGCGTTCGACGTCGCCGATGATCGGGGCAGTGGACATGTCGACCTGCGTTCAGACGGCGCCGACGAACTCAAGTGCGGCGTCGTAGAAGCCGAACGAGTCGGTGGTGGCGAAGTGATCGGTGCGGGGAAGAACGACTTGGCGGGCATCGGGCAACGCCTCGACCAACTCGTCGGCAGGGTAAACGAAGTCGTCCTCGCCGACGACGATCAGTACCGGGCATTCGATCTGCGAGAGCGTGGCATGGCTCAGCTCCGACCCGCGCGGACGGCGCATGATGGCGGCCAGCGCCTCGAGGTCGTTGCCGGGCTGCTGTGCGTACTGCGCGAACAGACGCTGTTGCTGGGTCAGGTCGCCCAGATCGGCTCCGGCGAGCAGCTTGTCGAGTCCTTCGGAGATGACGGACGCACCGGTATGGTCGCGATCGAAGATGTTTTTGCCGACGCCGGCGATGGCCAGACGTTCGAACCGACCCGGATGCGCGATGGCTGATCGGAGGAGAGTGAGAGCGCCGAGCGAGAACCCAATACCCGCAACCGGCTCATTGGGCAGCGCATCAACTACGCGGATGGTGAGGTCGGCGTAGGCCTCGGGATCGTGTGGCTTGGGTGCCTCTCCGTGGCCGAGCATGTCAACCCCTATGACTGTCTTGCCGCCGTCCTCCAGCAGCGTACTGAACCCATTGCGTTGCCAGGTGGCCTCAAACGAGCCTCCCCAGCCGTGTAGGAGGAGCACTTGGTTTGCAGTCGATTCCATCGTCTCCGAGGCTAGGCCGTTAGCATTATGTAGCCGAGAAACGGAGCGATCATGCGGCTGCTGCACCCCGATCCTGGTCACGAGTTGACCTACAACGACGTCTTTCTGGTGCCGGGCCTCTCCGACGTACCTTCACGGATGAACGTCGACTTGTCGACGCCTGATGGCATTGGGACGACGATCCCACTCGTCGTGGCAAACATGACGGCGGTTGCTGGTCGCCGCATGGCTGAAACTGTCGCCCGACGCGGCGGCATAGCGGTCTTGCCGCAAGATATCCCGCTGGACGTGATCAAGACGATGATCGATGCCGTGAAGGGTTCGCATCCGGTGTTCGAGACGCCGATCACGCTCGGCCCCGATGACACCATTGCGCAGGCGCTGTCGCTTATTTATAAGCGAGCTCATGGCGCCGTGGTGGTGGTTGATGACGGTAAGCCGGTCGGTGTGTTCACCGAGAAGGACGCGGACGGCTTCGACCGCTTCAGCAAGCTGTCGAACGTCATGTCGACGAACCTCGAAATCCTCGAGTCCGATGTCGACCCTGAGCAGGCATTCGAGCTGCTGGGGGAGCGGCGACTGCACGTTGCTCCGGTGGTCGGCGGTGACGAGAACCTTCTTGGTGTACTCACCCGGAAGGGCGCGCTTCGAGCGACGATTTATCGCCCGGCGCTCGACGCAAGCGGCCGACTCATGGTCGCCGTGGCGGTCGGTATCAACGGCGATCCGGCTGGTCGTGCGCTGCGCCTAGTTGATCTCGGTGCCGACGTGTTGGTGATCGATACGGCGCATGGGCATCAGACCCGCACACTGCGGGCCATCGAGGCCGTCCGGAGCGTCGCCCCTGATCTACCGATCGTGGCTGGCAATGTGGTCACGGCCGAGGGCACGCGTCAACTGATCGAGGCGGGGGCCAACATCGTCAAGGTCGGTGTCGGCCCCGGTGCCATGTGCACCACTCGGATGATGACCGGTGTCGGTCGCCCGCAGTTCTCGGCGGTGGTCGAGTGTGCCGCTGAGGCAGCGCGGGCCGGTGGCCACATCTGGGCCGACGGCGGAGTGCGATTCCCGCGCGACATAGCGTTGGCGCTTGCCGCCGGAGCGGCAAGCACCATGGTGGGTTCCTGGCTGGCTGGTACCTATGAGTCGGCCGCCGACACGCTTCGCGACCCTGACGGTCGGTTGTACAAGGAGAGCTTCGGGATGGCATCGAACCGAGCTGTAAAAAACCGGACCCGTTCCGAAGCCGACTTTGAACGAGCTCGCAAGGAGCTCTTCGAAGAAGGCATCAGCACCTCACGTATGCACCTTGACACCGAGCGTCCGTCGGTTGAGGACATCATCGACCAGATCGTTGCGGGTGTCCGCTCTGCAGCGACGTATGCGGGCGCTGCAACGGTGGCGGAGTTTCACGAAAGGGCGGTCGTGGGTGTTCAGAGTGCGTCGGGTTACGACGAGGGCCGTCCTCTCGGGGCCAGCTGGTGAGCAGATCTGTCATCATCGCGATTGATGGTCCAGCTGGAGCCGGAAAATCCACCGTTGGGCGAGCTGTTGCAGCACAACTTGGGCTGGGTTATCTCGACACCGGAGCGATGTACCGGGGAGTCACCTACGCTGTTCTGCGGAGGGGTGTCGAGCCGAGCGACCTTGATCAGGTGGCCGCAGTCGTGGGCGACGTCGAAGTATGGGTAGGTCCTGAACCCGATGGCGAGTCCGATGTTGTGATCGTCGACGGCGAGGATGTGACTGCGTCAATCCGAGGACGCCAGGTGACCGCCACGGTAAGTGTGGTCGCGGCGAACAGCGCCGTCCGTTCCGAGCTGGTCAAACGACAGCGGGCGTGGGCTGCTGAACAAGGTGGTGGCGTAGTCGAGGGGCGTGACATCGGCTCTGTGGTGTTTCCCGATGCAACGCTGAAGCTTTACGTCACGGCATCACCGCGAGTTCGTGCCGAGCGTCGTGTGGCGGAAATCGGCGGCGACCTCGACGAGATCGAGTCGTCGATCATTGAACGGGACCGGAAGGACTCCTCGCGCGCCAACAGTCCGCTCACCGAAGCCGCAGGCGCAACGGTCGTCGACACCACCGGGATGTCAATCGACGAAGTGGTGGCCCACGTCATCGACATGTTGCCCGAATCGACTTGCGGCGAAGTAGACGTCTGATGTCGCAGGTCGACACCCGAATGGCCGGCTCGACATGGCCCTACCAACTTCTCTACCGAATTGGATGGCTTCTCGTCGCACGGACGATCAGTATCTACACCCGCATGTCGGTTGAAGGGCGTGAGCGTCTGCCCGCCGATGGCGCTTACCTATTTGCTCCTAGCCATCGCAGTTATATCGATACCCCGATCGCAGCCGCTGTCCAGAGACGGCGCATGCGATTCATGGGTAAGGACTCAATGTGGAGGTACAAGAGCCTCGGCCGTCTGTTCTCGGCGCTTGGAGCGTTTCCGGTCACGAGGGGCTCGGTCGATCGTGAGGCGCTCAAGCGGTGTGTCGAGATCCTGAACGACGGTGAGCCGCTCGTGATCTTCCCTGAGGGCGAACGAAAGGACGGCCCAGTCATTCAGCCGCTGTTTGATGGCGTTCCCTTCCTAGCGGCTAAAGCACGCGTGCCGATTGTGCCTGTCGGTATTGGCGGCTCAGCAAAGGTCATGCCCCGAAATGCGAAGTTCATCCTCCCGCACAAGGTCCACATGGTCATCGGCGAACCGTTCTCGGTCCAGCTTGACGAGCGGGGCCGGGCATCACGCGAGGCATTGGCCAAGGCAACCGTGCGGCTGCACGGCGATCTGCAGGAGCTTTTTGACCGGGCCCAGTCCGTCGCTGACCCCGAGGCCCTGCGGGGAGGTCAGCCCTAGCCGAAGTAGGCGCTAAGCGCAGCGGCGAGATGTAGCGGATCATTGACTCCGCACAGCTCCCGCGCTGAGTGCATCGACAGCTGGGGAACGCCAACGTCGACCGTGTTGATCCCGACCTGGGTCGAAGTGATCGGGCCAATGGTCGACCCGCATGGCATGTTGTTCTGCGACACGAACACCTGCCAGGGGACGCCAGCACGGTCGCAGGCATTTTGGAACATTGCGGCCGTCGTCGCCGACGTGGCGTATCGCTGGTTGGCATTGATCTTGACGGCCGGGCCCGCGTTGATGATCGGGCGGTGGCCCGGCTCATGACGCTCTACGTAGTTGGGGTGGACAGCGTGGGCGTTATCGGCTGAGACACATGACGAGGCGGCGATAGCGCGATGTAGGTCGCTTCGGCGGCCGCCGAGCCCGAAGACGAGTCGCTCAAGGATTGTTTCGAGGAACGGACCGCTAGCACCGGTTCTCGACGACGAACCGACCTCCTCATGATCGTTGAGGACTATCAGCGCTACTTGATCGGTAGGTGACGCTGTCGCAAGCGCCCGTGTGGCCGCCCAACAGGAGAGTTGATTGTCAAGGCGGGATGAGGTGAGCATTGACTGGTCTGCCCCGATGACGGCGGCACCCTGTGTATCGAAGAGGCACAACTCCCACCATGTCGCTGGGCCGCCGAGGCCAGCCTGCTCACCGATCCACGTCGCGAACTCACCCTCGGAGGACGCTCCGACGCCCCAGACTGGAATGAGATGGGCCTGTGTGTCGAGCTTGAGTCCGCCGGCATTTACGTCGCGGTCAAGGTGTACAGCCAGTTGGGGTATGCGGGCGACCGGCCCGTCGACGCGAACGAGCCGGCTCGTACCGTCGGCACCGATCACGCGCCCAGCGATTCCAAGGTCTCGGTCGAGCCAGGTGTTGTTGAGGATGCCGCCGTAGACCTCTACGGCAAGCTGGCGCCAGCCGACGGCACCAGTGTCGGGCTTCGGCTTGATCTTCAGGCACGGCGAATCGGTGTGAGCGCCGCCGATTCGGAACCCGGCCGTCGGGGATGCGTCGTCGGGTCGAACCCACGCGATGATCGCGCCATCGCGCACCACATGGCCTCGTGTGGGTACTTCGTCCCACTCGTCCGTCTCGTCGAGGCGCTGAGATCCACCGAGCCGAGCGATAGTCGACTCGACCGCGTGGAACGGCGACGGCGAATTGTTGAGGTAAGCGATCAGGTCGTCGAGTTGCGCAGAGTCTGCCATGGCGTCGTATTTCCGGTCGGTCGTGGTCGGTTCAGCCGAAGCGGCCCATGCCGATTGGCAAGCCCGATCCTCGCAGATGGGCGGTTTCGTTGATTGTCAAGATGCTCCGGTGGCCTTTCGACGAGGCCGCCACTCGATGAACTGAGGTGTATCCGGGATAGAAGAAGCCCGGATTGAAAGGTCCCTCTGAGGGCAGCAATTTCAGGATGTAGCCAAGGTAGGTCGAAATCACGCCCCCGTGGCATACGACAGCGACGTGCTCACTCGAGTGGTCGCTGATTATCCGCTCGACGGCATCGAGGACTCGGGCCTCAAACTCGTGGCGGACCTCGTCGTTGCCGGTGTCGTAGGTTCCGGCCAGCATCTGTTCCCAACGCGGGTCCCCGGCAGCCTTCAGTTCCTCGACCGGCACGTACTCGCTGCTGTTTCGATCGAACTCGGCTACGTCGGGTTCGAGCACGAGATCGAGTTCGTGGGCACTGGCGGTTGGGAGCGCCGTTTGGTGAGCACGCCGCAACGGCGACGTGTAAAGCGCATCGATGTGTTCCGCGGCCAGATAGTCGCCGAGCAAAGCGGCTTGTTGGCGTCCAACATCAGAGAGGTTTGGATCTGCCGCCCCCACCTCGACCTCTCGCCTGATGGGAAGCCCATGTCGAATAAGGAGAAGCTGCATAGAACGGTATACAACTACACATGAGCCGCCGCACAAAGATCGTCGCCACGCTCGGCCCCGCCAGCGAAGATCCAAGGGTCATCCGCGACATGATGATGGCGGGCGTTGACGTCTTCCGCCTGAACCTCAGCCACGGTGAAGTCGATCGTCATCTCCAGCGGCTCGCTGACATCCGCACGCTCGCTGCTGAACTCGACAAGCACGTCGGCGTGCTCGCCGACCTGCCCGGTCCGAAGATTCGTGCCGGGCGCTTTCCCGATGGCGGCGTCACCCTCAGCCCAGCGGCGACGATCCATCTCAAGCCCGACGACGGCCCAAGCGATGCCGGAACGATCCGCGTTGGGTATCCGTCTCTGCTCACCGACCTGAAGGCTGGTGACCACATCCAGCTCGGCGACGGGGCAATCACCCTCAAAGTCGTCGCGATTCGCGAGGATCATGCGACTGCTTCGGTCGAGTCAGGCGGCCGCGTCAACGGTTCACCGGGGGTACATATTCCGTCTGACGCCATGCGGCTTACAACCCCGACCGACGAAGATCTGTCGCTGGCGGAGACGATGGCGGCAGCCGGTGTCGACTTCGTGGCCGTGTCGTTCGTCCGGGTGGCGGCCGACGTCAATCAGGTTCGTGCGGTCGTTGGCGATCGCGTCAACCTCGTCGCGAAGATCGAGACGGCCTCGTCGGTCGTAAATCTCGAGCCGATTGTTTCAGCTGCCGACGCGGTCATGGTCGCCCGTGGTGATCTCGGGATCGATTGCCCGATTGAGGATGTTCCTCATCTGCAGAAGCGCATCATTCGTCACTGCGTGACCGAAGGCGTGCCGGTCATTACGGCGACCCAGATGCTGGAGTCGATGATCAACTCGCCTTCGCCTACGCGCGCCGAGGTGAGCGACATCGCCAACGCAGTATTTGATGGAACCGATGCCGTGATGCTGTCGGGCGAGACGGCGATTGGTCGCGATCCGGTGTCGGTCATCAGCACGATGAGCACCGTTGCCGAGCGGGCGGAGAGCGAGGCGAGCTATCGGGCCTGGGCCGACCGCCTCGGCCGTGAGCAACGCCTGGGCGACTTGGAGGCGCCCGAGCGGATCACCATCGCGCTGACACACGCAGCCTCGCTAGCGGTAATCGACGCCGACGTGTCGGCAATTCTGTGCTGCACCCGCACCGGCCTCACCGCCCGCGCCATGGCCCGGTTCCGCCCCGATGCAATGATGATCGGGTTAGCTCCCGATGCCTTGATAGCTCGCCGCATGAGCTTAATCTGGGGTGTCGACCCACTCACCGTCGAGGTGTACAACTCGACCGACGACATGGTGTGGTTCGCCGTCGAAACCGCGCTCCAGAGGGGGAAGATCGAGCACGATGACACCGTTCTCGTGCTGGCTGGGGCGCCGTCGCCGGCGCGACCCGGGGCGGCTGGACTGCGAGCCGCAACGGACGTGCTGCGTCTCGTCCAAGTCAGCTGATCATTGTCGGGCTGACCAGCGTGCCGCGACGTGAGCTCGCCAGCAATGCGATCGCTGCGATCGCAGCACAGGCTGCCAGCGCAGCGCTACCCCTGATGCCGTGCGCCTCGTAGAGCAGTCCGCTAGTGATCACGCCGACCGCTCGAGCGCTTGTTCCGATTGCGTTCGAAATGGCGATCGTGGCGCCACGTGCGCCTGGCATCGCTTCCGTGACAAGTGAGAACGAGGTAACGATCGCGTACTCAAAGCCGCAGAGGAAAGCGAGCAGCCCCACGATTGCCATGGCGAAGGTGCCCGAGGCGCTCATGACTGCGAGGCCGACCGCGAGCAGGGCGACGGCAGAAATCGTGGTGCGAAGCTTGCCGAGACGGTCAGCGAAACCGGCCGATGTCAGACTCGACAGAAGTTCGATAGCGCCGAAGCCGACGGCGACAGCGCCGAGACCGGCCGTCGAAATGCCGTAGTCGTCGTCGAGCCACGCCCCGCTGATCGCGAACATCGACAGCCCGGCCATCGCCACGCAGGCCGAGCCGAGCATGACGCGCCATGCAGTTCCGTCGGGCCGGACGGGCGGGAGGTCATCGGCTGTTTCGGCGCGATCTGGATGCGGTGCCGGATCGACCTTGGTTGCGATGAGTATCGCGGCGAGCGTCCCAGCGATGATGAAGGCGACGTAGGGCCCCCGCCATCCAACGAGGGTAATCAACAGGGCGACGATTGGTGCTCCGATCAACAGCGAGAGCGCCCACGAGGTCTCGAATACTCCGATCCATCGGGCGCGGCGGTCGTAGGCCACGCGGTCTCCGAAGTAGGTGTGCCCGGCGGCAGTCAGGTTGGCGACGCCGACCACCACGAGAAACGCCGAGATGGCGAAGGTGAACGTGGTCCCGATCAGTGCGACCAGTGAGGCCACGACAACGATGCCGCAGCCCGCCACCGCGATAAGTCGCTCGTGGCCTCGGTCGAGTCGCCGGCCGACGAACAGGGTGGTGAGGCCACCAGCTTCGGCGACGCCGAGAGCGGTTGTGAGTTGTGTTGTCGACGCTCCAAACGCCTTCTCGAGGGTGGGCAGGAATGGCGCTGCCCAGCGCAGCGCTGTGTTAGCGATCGCCTTGCCGAGAGTGAATATGGCGAGGGAGCGGCGAGCGCTGTGGGGGCGGCTCACCGGCCGCTGGGCGATCGTGGGTCAGAGATCGTGACCTCGAACCCGAAGAACGAGCAGCCGGTGTCGACGAACGTGGCGGTGGTGCCCTCAAGTTCGAAGTTTTCTTGAACCTTGTCGGCACAGTCTTGCAGTGAGGTGCGCTGCGACCATACGCCGAAGGCCAGCAGAGCCAGCACGCCGGCAACGGCAACCTTCTGGATGATCGTCTTCATTAACCAGGCGGCAAGCAGGCTGCCAATGAGGAACACGGAGAACACGCCAACGGCGACGTTCGTCGCAGTGTCAAGAGTGATGCCTAGCGCGGCTGCGTTCAACATGCTGGGCATCGTAGGGCGGTAGATGCTCGGCGGGTCAACAACTCGCGATGGAGCGGAGGTGGGTACGATGCCTACGGTGAGTGACCAGCCGATTCAGTTCTCCGCCGGAATTCCGACCACAGTGTTGCCGCCGGCCGATCCCAGCGACGGCCAACGCCTCGCAGCCGCTCTCGAGCTCGATGGCGACAAACGTCGCACTGCAGTCGCCGCTGTGGTCGCGGACTCCCCTCGGTTCCTAGACGGTTGGGCGGTGCTCGGCGACCTCGGGCGAGACACAATCGAGCGCTACGCCGCGTATCGCGTGGGCTATCACCGCGGTCTCGACGCTCTGAGGGGCAACGGTTGGCGCGGCTCGGGCTACGTGCGTTGGGCCGAGCCGACAAATAGAGGCTTTCTGCGTTCAGTACGCGGTTTGGGCCAGATGGCTGGCGAGATTGGTGAAATCGACGAAGCCGAGCGCTGCCAGCAGTTCCTACTTCAACTCGACCCATCGGGCATCCCCGACAGCTGAATCGTGCCATCGCCTAGTCACACCGGTGTGCTGGGCGCGGTCCTCGCTGGCGGTCGGAGCCGCCGAATGGGCGCCGAAAAGGCAGCGGTCGATGTCGGTGGCAGCACGATGTTCGATCTTGTCGCCGCAGCGCTACGAAATGGCGGGTGCAATTCGGTCGTCGGTATCGGCGCATCGAGTCGCACCTTTTGCGACCATATCGACGACATGTATCCGGGGGCCGGACCGCTCGGCGGATTGCTGACGGCGCTCAATCACGCTACCACCCAGGGGGCAGAACGAGTGGTCGTGCTGGCGTGCGACATGCCGGGTCTAACTGGCCACGTGATCAGTGCCCTACTGGACGCTCCTGGCGCACGTGACCGAATTGTGGTGGCCGAAGGGCATCGGATCGAGCCGCTGTGCGCCGCGTGGCCGGTGGCACTAGCCGACGCAGTGTCGGCCATGTTCAATTCAGGAGAAAGATCGGTCGCCGTCGTGCTCGACCGACTGGATCCGATCTCTGTGCCGATCGAGCCCAACGCGCTTGCGAACGTAAATACGCCCGAGGATCTCCTCAACTTCATCGAAGCTGTGCCCGACAGGGGTCACGCCGGTCAAGCTTCGCGCCGCGATGGCCTGCGGTAGTGTCGCGACACGTGAGCATCACAGAGATTTCGGTCGCCGATCTGGTGGCTCTGGGACCCCGCATCCGAATCATCGATGTCCGCGAAGACGACGAGTGGGCTGACGGCCATGTCCCATACGCCGAACATGTCGCGCTCGGCACCGTGCCCGACAACGTTGACAAATTCGATGGCGCGCCGACTTACGTCATCTGCAGGTCGGGTAGCCGGAGCATGCAGGCGTGCGAGTTCGTGGCCGCACAGGGCAAGCAGGCCGTCAACGTCATCGGCGGGATGGTGGCGTGGGAGGCTGCTCGGCTACAAATTTCAACGGGGCCGGGTAGCGGCGGTGGCTGACAGCACTCCGGCCGTGGTCCATCGTTGGATCGACGCCCAAAATGATCTCGACGAGATCGTCGGCGAAGTCGTGACATGTGATCGGTACGCGCTTGACACCGAATTCCACCGGGAACGGACCTATTTCCCGAAGCTGGCCCTGCTCCAAATTGCCTGGCACCGTAACGGTGACGCCGATGACCAACAGCTCGCGTTAATCGACCCGCTCTCGGTCGATATCTCGCCACTACGTGAATTATTTTGCAGCAAATCGCTCTGTGTGATCCACGCTGCACAACAAGACCTCGATGTGCTCACGCATACGGTCGACGCAGTTCCGGCATCGATGTTCGACACCCAAATCGCAGCCGGCTTCGTCGGGTACGGCACGCCATCGCTCGCATCGCTGTTGAACGGTGAAATCGGTGTCAACCCACCTAAGGGCGATCGCCTCACCGACTGGTTGCGTCGGCCGCTCACCGAGGCACAGCGCAACTACGCCGCAACGGACGTCGAATACCTGCTCGAGGTCCATGACAAGTTGCTCGTTAAACTCGCAGATCTAGGCCGCCGCGACTGGGCCGATGCTGCATGCGAAGAGTTGCGCACCCGTCCTGTGAGCGGATCAAATCCGTCCGAAGCATGGCTTCGGCTTAAAGACGCCCGGTCGCTGCGTCCAAAGGCCCGAGCAGTCGCACAGTCCGTCGCTGCGTGGCGAGAAGAACGCGCCATGCGGATCGACATCCCGGTTCGCCAGGTGCTGCCCGATCTCGCCGTGCTCGGCGTTGCGCAGCGGGCACCGCTGACGCTCGGGGAACTGCGTCAAGCCCGCGGCGTCGACGAACGCCACTCCAAGGGCGGCATCGCCGATGAGATCCTCGCCGCAGTCGACGCCGGCCGTAGGCAAACCCCGCCTGAGCCACCTCGATCTACTGACGATCTTGACCGCAACCTCCGGCCCGCAGTGACGTTGATCTCGGCCTGGATCGGCCAGATCGCCCGTGATGAGAAAATCGAAGCTGCGCAACTGGCCACGCGGGCCGACATTGTGTCGTTTCTCCGTGAAGACCCTCAGGCCCGCTTGGCGTCGGGATGGCGTGGGACGTTACTTGGCGATGGGATTAAGGCCTTGGTGTCGGGAAAGGCCGGCTTGACCTTCGACCCCGAAGGTCGTCTCGCCCTCCGCCCTGTCTGATTTGTTTGCCTTCAACGGTGAAGAGTGCGGCGAAGCTTCGCCCAGAGGCGATCGAAGACCTCGATCGGTTGTTGCGCCCGGCTGCCGTAGGAGTGAATCGGGCGACGTTCGCCGACTGCCTGATTGAACACCACCCGCTGAGGAATCGGCGGCTTCCAGATCGCGTCGTGCCCGACGATGCGCGACAGTTCGGCGATTCGCCGGTCAGCTTCGGCCGACACAGCCGGGACTCGGTTGAGGACCACGCCGCTCAACTCCAGATCGGGGTTGTGGCTGTCCCACACGTCATCGATCGAGTCCGCTACACCCCCGATGCCTCGGAGACCGAGTGCCGACGGCTCAACAACGACGAGGGCGTGACGCGCCGCGGCGAGGCCGTTGGTAGTGAGATTGCCGAGCGACGGTGGGCAGTCGATCAGGATCGATTCGTACGATTCGAGATCGATCGTCCTGGATTCTTGACACTTCTGAATTGCACTGGCCAGCCGGCGTGGACTGCCGTCCTCTAGCTCCTGCTGGTCGGCGCGGGCCGGTATGACGTGGACGAGGTCGGACCAACTTGAGAAATGGATCGCGTCGGCGAGTGGTGCCGCCCGGAGCACATCACCGATTGACACGTCGATCTGGTCGGGATCGACACCGAGCACCCACGACGACGCCCCTTGGGGGTCGAGATCAATCACCAGAACCTTGCGGCCCGCCGCAGCGGCCGCCGAGGCGAGGCCAAGGGTTACGGTGGTCTTTCCGACCCCACCTTTCTGGTTGAGGATCGCCGTCGCTCGATTCACGGCCTCGATTCTCCCCGAATCCAGGCCAATTGGTCGAATGACTCGCGTTTGCCCAGGTTGAGCCGCTACGCTGGAAGCTCGGTGTTATCCCACTAGTGCAGGAGCCCTGTCGTGAAGAAGGGTCGTCATCGCCGGTTCGAAGAGGCGAGAAAACTTAAGCAAGCGGGCCCCGGGGCCTTTGACCTCGGTCTCGGCGACCAGTCGTCGTTCGAAGAAGACGAAGATGACGACGACGATCAGTACGCAGCCTTGGCGGAAAAGTACGGCGTAACTTTCGACGACGATGAAAACGACGGCGACGACTGATCTTTACATCTGACGAAAGCACCGCCCGCCGGTCATCGTCGGACCGCCGGATGGGGGAGCGGAACCCACTCGGGACGCTGGAGTTGTGCGATCAGTAGGTCGTAGATGGTGGTGCCCACTAATTCGACGAGTTCGTCGCGAGCCGAAAGGTAGAGCGGCTTCGACCCGATGAACGCTTCAGGTGAGTCTGCATCGGTGCACCACCAGCCGAACTCCTCTCCTCCCTCTCCCCAGTCGCGCCGCTTCCACTCGCGCACGCGGGTCCAAACGTGGCCGTGGTCATCGACTGAATCCTCCATCCTGATCGGGACCTGCCAGCACACCTGCGGTTTCCAGTCGATGGGGCGCTCACCTGCCTCCACCGCTGCGATGTGGAGGGCGCATCCGGCACCGCCCTCGAATCCTGGGCGGTTGAGGAAGATGCAGGCGCCATCGACGCTGCGGGTGAGCGTGGTTGGCTCGAGCTCACCGTCGTCGTTCTCGTGCGGGTCGCCCGCTGCGGTGAATCCGTGCTGCTTGGCATCTTTACGGAACTGCATGTGACGCTTCTTCACCCGTTCAAATCGCCGTTCGACGTTGGCGAGATCGTCGGCATCGACAAGGTGAGCTCCATGCGAGCAACAGCCCTGCATGGCATCCGGGTCAGGATCATCGCCGATGCCCTTGCATCCGTTGCCGTATATGCAAGTGTAGTTTGAGCGCAGATAGGTGGCGTCGAACAGCCACGTGCGGTGTTCGTCCGGATCCTCAAACGAGATCCATTCGTGGAGGTCCTCTGGTGCGACCATTGGTGAGAACCTATCCGGCCAGCAACCGCACCGAGAGCAGGGCGTCTGCATCGGTAGCATCTTCTTTCTATGTCAATGACCGCCGATCAGCTCCGCGACTCCTTCACTGGCTTCTTCGCAGCGAAGGAGCACGCGGTCGTGCCTTCGGCGAGTCTCATTCCGCATGACCCCACGGTCATGTTCAATGTCGCTGGCATGGTGCCGTTCAAGTCATTTTTTACCGGCGACGAACAGGCTCCATACGAGCGTGCGGTTAGCTCCCAGAAGTGTGCGCGCGCGGGCGGAAAGCACAACGACCTCGACGACGTTGGACGCACGAAGCGCCATCTCGTTTTCTTCGAGATGCTCGGTAACTTCAGCTTCGGTGACTACTTCAAGACCAAGGCGATCCCTTGGTCTTGGGAACTGGTAACCGATTCGCGCGAATCGGGCGGATGGGGTATGGACGGCGACCGGATCTGGGTCACGGTGCACGAATCGGATGGTGAGGCGGAGGCCATCTGGCACGAAGAGGTTGGAGTGCCGATGGAACGCATCCAGCGTCTCGGCGACAAGGACAACTTCTGGCAGATGGGCGATACCGGTCCGTGCGGCCCGTGCTCAGAGCTGCACATCGATCGTGGCCCCAAGTTCGGGCCTGATGGAGGCCCGCTGGGCGACCCGTTCGGAGACCGGTTCATGGAGTTCTGGAACCTGGTTTTCATGCAGTTCAACCAGGGCTCAGACGGAACGCGTACCCCACTGCCCAACCCGTCGATCGATACCGGGGCCGGCCTCGAACGCATCCTGGCGCTCATTCAGGGTGTCGACTCGGTCTGGGAGACTGACCTAATGCAGCCTCTGATTGCCGAGGCTCAAGCTCTCACCGGTAAGACGTACCAGGTTGGGAACTATGACGATCGAGACTCGTTCGGTCTACGCGTGCTCGCCGAGCACGCACGCTCGGGCGCGATGTTGGTGAACGACGGCGTGTTTCCCTCGAACGAGGCCCGTGGTTACGTCTTGCGGCGAATTATTCGTCGTGCAGTGCGGTTCGCTTACCTGCTCGGTACGACCGATCTGGTGATGCCCAGCCTGACCGAAGTTGCGATCGACGTGATGGGCAATGCGTATCCGGATCTCCGAAAGAACCAAGACTTCGTGGTGTCGGTCATGGCGAAGGAGGAAGAGCGTTTCCGTCACACCCTCAAGAACGGGCTGTCGATTCTCGACAACTCGCTCGAAGACAATCCATCGTCACTGTCTGGCTCAACGACGTTCCTGCTCCACGACACTTATGGGTTCCCACTTGAACTCACCCAGGAAATCGCCGAAGAACGCAGCGTGAGCGTCGACCTCGCAGGTTTTCGTGTCGAGATGGACGCTCAACGCAAGCGGGCCAAGGCAGCCGCCAAGGGTGGTGTCGACGACGCCACCCTTGTGCGTTACCGAGAGATCGTCGAGCAGTTTGGGCTCACCGAATTCGTCGGCTACGCCGACACCGAAGCCGAGTCGCGAGTGCTTGCTGTGCTGCCGGTTATCGGCGACGATGGTGAGTTGAGCGACACCGTCGAGATCTTCCTTGACGTGACGCCTTTCTATGCCGAGGCCGGTGGCCAGGTCGGCGACGCCGGCACGGTCCGCACCGACACAGGCGTGGTTGAGGTGCTCGACTGCACGTTCGCCCTCCCGAGCTTGCGTCGACACACGGCACGGATCGTTGAGGGTGCGGTGACCGCTGGCCAGACCGCTCTAGCGACTATCGACGTCGCCCGGCGTGACGCCATCCGGCGCAACCACACTGGTACCCACCTGCTCCATTACGCTCTGCGCAACGTGCTCGGCGACCACGTCAAGCAAGCCGGCTCGTGGGTCGGCCCTGATCGTCTCCGCTTCGACTTCAGCCACTACGAGGCGGTGACCGACGAGCAGATCTCCGAAATTGAGCGTATCGCCAACGAACAGACGCTGCGAAACGAACCGACGCGAGCGTTCGAGACCACGAAGGATGAGGCTGAGGCGCTCGGCGCTATTGCCTTCTTCGGTGATAAGTATGGTGATGTCGTACGTGTGCTCGAGGCCGGTGACACGATTGAGCTCTGTGGGGGCACCCACGTCAAGGCGACGGGTGATATCGGCACCGTGAAGGTGGTCTCCGAATCATCGATCGGATCGAACTTGCGTCGAATCGAGGCGTTTACCGGTGAAGCATCGGTGGCGCTACTCCAGCGCGACGAACGGCTGCTAGCCAAGACGGCTGAGTTACTCGGCAGCCAGGGCGATGATTTGCTCGGCGGCGTGCAGCGCAAGCTCGAAGAGATCAAAAGCCTGAACGACGAGATCAAGGCGCTCCGCAGCCAGCTGGCGATGGGGCGGGCCATCGATCTGGCGGGTAAGGCGTTGGATGGCGTCCTCGTCGAGCGGGTCGACGGCCTCGCGCCCAGCGATCTCCGCGAACTCGCTATCGCAGTGCGCCAGCAGGACCATGTTGACACTGTGGTACTCATTGGTGAAACACCAAGCGGCGGAGTCGCACTCGTTGCGGCGAACCCTAAAGGTTCCGACCAGCCGGCCTCCGCCCTCATCCAGTCCGCGGCGAAGGCCGTTGGAGGTGGTGGCGGCGGTAAGGGCGACATTGCGACGGCGGGCGGCAAGAACCCCGCCGGCATTCCTGAGGCCCTTGAGCTTGCCCGCGAGGTCGTCACCGCCGGTGGTTGACACCAGGTGTGACGCTCAGATGTGAGGGCGCTCGGGATCGACTTGGGCTCGAAACGGATCGGCATCGCCGTGTCCGATATCTCGGGCACGATTGCATCTGGGCTCACGACGGTCCATCGTTTAAAGAACCGGCGTCAGGATCACGCCGAAATCGCCAAGCTCGTACGAGACGAGGAGTGCGAGGTTGTGGTGGTTGGGTTACCGCTTTCGCTCGACGGCAGCCACGGGCCAGCTGCCAGGCGTGCCACCATCGAGGCGAAGCAGCTGAGTAGCGTCGTAGGCGTGCCGGTCGAAATGTACGACGAGCGTTTCACCACCGTCACTGCCGAGCGCGGTTTGCTCGAAGCCGGCCTTGATGCCAAGCAGCGTCGCCAGGTTGTCGACAAGGTTGCGGCCGCTGTGATGCTGCAGGCGTGGCTCGACAACCGCAAAAACACCGAGGCGGGCTGAGTCCCATGGTCACCAAGCTCGATCCACTGCTTCCCGAAGCTGAGGTTGACCCTGATTCGCGTCCAGCACTCGACTGGCCCACCGACCCGTGGGACAACGCGGACCGGACTGGCGCCGTTGAGCGGCTTCGGCGACAGAGCCGACCTCTGAAGTGGGTGGTATGGGCGTTGATGGTCGTGGGGATCGCAGCGATCCTGATCTCCGGAGGCGTGGGTTGGTGGTACCTCCAGCGGATCAACCCCGAGGGTGAACCCGGTGCTGTGCAAGGTTTCGTGATCCCCGAGGGGCAGACCTTCGGTGAGCTGTCGTTGCGCCTGTACGACACAGGGATCATCACTGACATCGGCGTGTGGGAGTGGTACGTCGATCGCAACGGTGGCCTGGAGGTCACCCCCGGCTTCTATGAGGTGCGCCCCGACGACCATATGGGCAATGTGCTGACTCGGCTCCGCACGCCACCGGCTCAGACGTACTCGTCGGTAACTTTCCCTGAGGGTTTCACTATCGCTCAAATGTCGAGACGGCTCGAAACGGTCAGCGATCGGATGAACCAAGCTGACTTCGTCGTCGCAGCAAACGACGTAAACGTGTCGTCGCTGTACCGGCCGCTCGGAGAGTCCTCGCTCGAAGGCCTGCTCTTCCCTGACACGTATCAGGTGTCGAATGCCGAGTCGGAGGCACAAGTCGTCGACCGGATGATCGGTCTGATGGAACGCGTGGGCAGCCAGGAGGAAATCTTTTCCAAGGGCCAGGCTCTCGGTCGTACGCCCTACGAGATTCTTATCATCGCCTCGATGATCGAGAAGGAAGCCAAGGTTGACGAGGACCGAGCGAAGATCTCCCGGGTGATTCACAATCGGCTCGCCGTCACAGCAGCCGACCCCCAGAGCCCTTTCCCGCTCCAAATCGATGCAGCCGTCCTTTACGGGCGCACCCAGCTCGAGCTCGACACCGACATGCCCTTCCGGGAGCTGCGCCAGATTCCGTCTGACTGGAACACCTATCTCATCGACGGGCTTCCACGTACGCCGATCGCCAACGCCGGCCGCGCCTCGATTCGGGCGGCGCTCAACCCTGCACCCAATCCGCCGCCTGGCGATCCGATCTGCCGGGATCTTCCTCGCCCCGACCAGTGCTTCTTCTTCTTCTACGTGCTGGCCGACGAAGACGGTCGCCACGCGTTTGCAGCCACCGCAGAGCAGCACCAGCAAAACGTGAACGAGGCCGCTGCTAACGGCCTGCTTGACTGATCGCCGTGGTCAGTAATGATCGGGAACTCCCGTCTCAACGACTCGCCGCGGTGATCGGCTCTCCAGTCGGGCACAGCCTGTCGCCAGCAATCCATCGCGCTGCGTTCGACGCTGCCGGGGTTGATTGGTCGTACGTGGCATTCGATGTCCAGCCTGGTTCGGCGTCGGAGGCCTTGGCGGCCATGAGATCCTTGGGGATCGGCGGCCTGTCGGTCACGATGCCGCACAAGATCGACGTGGCCCAGCTAGTCGACCGCCTCGATTCAGCGGCTGCGGCCTTGCACACCGTTAACACGGTCAGTTGGGATGGCGACCAGCTCGTGGGGTCATCGACCGACGGTGCAGGGTTTGTCGCGTCGCTCGCCGATGTGGGTGTCGAGGTCGCAGGCACGCGTGTCGCAGTGATCGGTGCCGGTGGAGCGGCTCGTTCGGTGATCGATGCGCTCGCTCGTGCTGGTGCCGTTGACATTGCCGTACTCAACCGATCGAAGAATCAGGCTCATAAGGCAGCGGCGCTCGCTCCGGCAGCCACGGTTGGGCTCGTGAGCGACATCTCGCGCGCCGACATCGTTGTCAACGCCACCAGTGTGGGAATGGGCGTCGCGCCAGCTGACGCAGGTGACGACGACATGCCGTGTTCGTTGGGGTTGTTGCGCGCTGGGCAGGTCGTCGTTGACCTCGTTTACTACCCGCTCGAAACGGCTTGGGTGCGGCGAGCCGCAGACCTGGGGGCCACTACGGTCGACGGGCTCGGCATGTTGGTGCACCAAGCGGCCCTCCAACAGCAGATTTGGTTGGGCGATGACGCCGTCATTGACACCTCGGCGATGCGGGTTGCGGCTGAAGCGGCCCTCGCAGCGTCCTGAGCCATCTCGACCCTTCCCACCGGGGTAATTTTGCGGTGCCGATAGGGTGTTTGGATGTTGCGGTATCTCACGGCGGGCGAGTCGCACGGACAGGGCCTTGTCGTCATCATCGAGGGCCTGCCGGCTGGGCTCGATGTGACCGTCGAGCAGATCCAGGCCGAGATGGCTCGGCGCCGCCTGGGATATGGCCGTGGCCCGCGTCAGCGTTTCGAGGCTGATGAACTCACTCTGATCGGTGGTGTTCGCCACGGTCGCACGCTCGGCTCGCCGGTCGCTATCGAGATCAAGAACTCCGAGTGGTTTCGCTCTGACAAGTGGCACGCCGAGATGAATCCGGCGCCCGGCCAGACCGAACAACCGCTCACTCAGGTTCGCCCGGGTCATGCAGATCTCGCTGGCATGCAAAAGTACGGGTTCACCGATGCCCGTGACGTGCTCGAGCGAGCCAGCGCTCGCGAGACGGCCGCGCGCGTAGCAGCCGGTTCGCTCGCCAAGGCGCTACTGAAGACCCTCGACGTTGAGGTGATTAGCCACGTGATCCAGATGGGTGAGGCGCGGGTGCCCAGCGGTGCAGCTCGGCCCACTCCTGATCAGCTTGATCGTGTCGACGAAAGCCAGGTTCGTTGCTTCGACGTGGCCACAGGTGACGACATGATCGCCGAGATCAAGGCAGCCGCCAAAGCAGGCGACAGCCTCGGTGGCGTTGTCGAGGTGTTGGCCTTTGGTCTGCCCGTTGGCCTCGGCAGCCATGTCCACTGGGATCGCAAGATCGACGGCATGTTGGCGCAGGCGCTGATGTCGGTACAGGCGGTGAAGGGCGTCGAGATCGGCGATGGTTTCGAGGTGGCGGGTCGCCTGGGTAGCGCAGCTCACGACCCGATATCGTGGGACGGTAACGTCGGGAAATACCGCCGTGGTTCCACACTCGCCGGCGGTACCGAAGGCGGCATGACCACCGGCGAACTGCTGGTGGTGCGTGCGGCGATGAAGCCGCTGGCCACGCTCAACAAGCCGACGCTCGAAACGGTTGACACCGCCACGAAAGCGTCGGCCGTGTCGTTCAAGGAGCGAACCGACGTCACAGCCGTGCCGGCGATGGGTGTTGTTGCCGAAACGATGACGGCCCTCGTGCTTGCCGGGGAGGCGCAGCGCAAGTTTGGCGGCGACTCGATTGATGAGTTCATGCGCAATGCCGAGGCATTCCGGTCGTCGATCTGAGTTCGTAGTGGCCGCACGGGAATGCTCTACGCATCACATCGTCCTCATCGGGATGATGGGCGCTGGCAAGTCGTCGGTCGGTCGTGTGCTTGCCGAACGATTGGGACGCCCGCTGTTTGATTCCGATCAGATGATCGAGGAGCGTACCGGCCGCACCGTGCGTGAGATCTGGCAGGCTGACGGCGAGCCGGCATTTCGGGCGCTCGAAACCGATGTGTTAGCCGAGGCTGTGGCTGACAAGCACCCGTCGATCATCGCGGCTGCTGGCGGCGTGGTGCTCAGCGACGACAACCGCCGAATCCTTGCCGAATCTGATGCACACGTGGTTTGGCTCATGGCTGACGTCGACCTCCTCCTTGACCGGGTGAAGAACGGCATTCATCGCCCACTTCTCGACGCCGACCCTGAGGGCGCGCTGCGAAACATGTTCGACACCCGCGTGACCCTCTATCGCGATGCGGCTGATGCGATCGTTTCGGTCGATCATCGAACGATCAATGACGTGGCCAGTGCCGTGCTGCGATGCTGTGCCTGAAAAGGACCACCACATGCAACGAGTAAGCGTTCCCTTAGCTGGCCGGACCTACGACGTCGTCGTCGGCTCTGGGGCGATCGACCAGATCGGTTCGCTCCTGCCTGAGCGGGCTCAGCGTCTCGCCGTGATCACACAAGCGGGCATTCCCGAGCATTTCGTCCACATCGAGCCGTTCGTCGGCGGCCGTCAGGTCGAGGTGTTCACAATCGGCGTGGGCGAGTCGTCGAAATCACTCGCCACAATCGAGGAGCTCATGCGGTCATTCGCCGCCGTGGGTCTTACCCGC
>Ga0213866_10000969_pt1 | contig 22123 bp, 18 predicted proteins | sample PICome_11_FD_160079 | JGI IMG/M metagenome (GOLD analysis project Ga0213866, IMG submission 160079) | Coastal seawater microbial communities near Pivers Island, North Carolina, United States - PICO284 | ecosystem: Environmental > Aquatic > Marine > Coastal | place: USA: North Carolina...
CGAGCATGCGCTCAACTCCCAGACACGTGACCGAAGCGGGTAGTTACCGATGGGCACCCTGATCACACTGCACGCACACCCCGACGACGAGGCGATCCTGACTGGAGGCACGATAGCCCGAGCCAGTGACGAGGGTCATCGCGTCGTGCTCGTCGTCGCTACGAATGGTGACCACGGGGAGGTGCCCGATGACTTGGCTGAGGGTGAGACCCTCGTCGATCGGCGACGCGCCGAGACCAACCTGTCGGCCGACGCGTTGGGGATCCACCGGGTGGCGTGGCTTGACTACGCCGACTCGGGAATGACCGGATGGGAGCAGAACGGCGCCGAGAACTCCTTCCACCAGGCTGATCTCAATGAGGCGGCTCAGCGTCTTGTCAAAATCATCGTTGAAGAGTACGCCGACGACACCGTGCTCACCTGCTACGACTGGCACGGCACCTATGGCCATCCCGACCACACGAAGGTCCACCACGTCGGTCGACGCGCCGCCGAGCTCGCTGCGGCTGCGGGCAAGCCCGTGAGGTTGATGGAGGCCACGTCGAACCGCAACGAGATGGCGAAGACGATCTCCGAAATCCAGGCGTCGGGTGTTGAGGTCGACGGCCCTGACGCTGGAGAAGGCGAAGGCTTCGACCCGCATGCTGGTGCTGATGATGGCGTGCCGTTCGGAGAACCCGAGTCGGTCCTCACACTACGAGTCGATGTCGGCCATATGGTTGGCCGGAAGCGTACGGCTATTGTTTCCCATGCCAGCCAGGTGACTGACTCGTCATTCTTCCTCCAAATGCCCGACGATATTTTTAAGCTCGCATTTGGTTTCGAGTGGTTTATCGAAGCCGACCGCAGCCCGCCGTACCGCAGCGGCTGGATATTCGAGTAACTGTCGACATGCTGTGACCACCGTCTGGTGTCCCACATTGGAGGGCCTCGGTGGATCATGATGGTCAGATGAGAGGCGCCATGCTCGTCGCCGCAACCGCCCTGGCGATCGCTGCATGCGCGGGGAGTGACGAAGCGTCCGACACCACGCTCACCAAGATCACGCTGTTGACAACGACCACGATCGAGTCGACGTTGCTCCCCGAGACCCCCGAGACCCCCGAGACCAACGCGGCTGCTGAAACGACGACTGCGCCGATGCCGACCGCGCCGCCGCCTACGTTCGAGGCCACTACGACGATTCCGGTCCCGGCGTCGCCCTTTTCGATCCAGGCTGACGGGATTGGCGCTGCGGCGTTCGGCGCAGCTCCAGACGGTGTGGTCGACTTTGTTAGCTCGGTGCTCGGACCCCCAAGTGCAGACACCGGCTGGATCGACCCGTTCGAGATCGGCCCCTGCCCCGGTACCGAACTCCGGTTGATCACTTGGGGCAACCTGATCCTCGAGTTCGGCGACGTTTCGAACATTGCCGAGGGGCGGCAGCACTTCTATGCCTACTACTACGGCAGTGCGCTCACGCCGACGACAACGCCGGATGGCTTCGCCACCGAATCGGGTCTCACGGTCGGCTCGTCGGTGGCCGAACTGCTTGCCGCTCGTCCAGACGCCGATCTGTTCACCGGCGATGAGTTCCTCGGGCCAAACTTCATTATCAACGACGCCCTCCGCGGCACCCTAACGGGGCTGACCGACACTGACCTCATTACATCGTTCGCCGGCGGGCTGCCCTGCAACGGCTGAACCTTCACGCAGGCGAAGGACCGTGATGAGCGCGCTGTATGACCTCCACGTCGTCACTGCGTGGATATTGATCGTGTTGAACATGGTCGCTGGCTTCTGGGCTCTCACGGCCCAGTACGTCTCGGGACTCCGTCACATGGTGCTCTGGTGGACCACCGGCTTGGCGCAGACGATGACCGTCGTTGTTGCGATCGTCGGTGCGCTGATCGTGTCAAAGAACGGCGCAGAGCTCGAAACGTTCCATGCGCTCTACGGTTTCTCCACGATCTTCGCTGTTGCGATCCTCTATAGCTACCGAAACAGCCCGTTCATCGCCGACAAACTTCACCTGCTGTACGGCTGCGGCGGGCTCTTTATCGCCGGGCTCGGCGTCCGCGCCCTGTTCCTCAATGGAACGGTGCCGCCTGCCGACGCGATCAACACGACGCTCTCGTTGTTGCGTCAGGGGTGAACTCGAGTCAAGCGGCCGACGTCGGCAGTTCAGGCGTGTCCCAGCCCAGGTCGACCAGGCCGCGCTCGCAGGCGAACCGGTCGGTCATGCCCGCCACGTAGGCGACGGCTGCGGTCACGGCCTGGTTCGATCCTGCCTCGACCAGTTCGATTGGAGCATCGGGCCCGAGCACCGCCTGGGCGGTGGCAGCTGGGATCACATCGGGTCGATCGGCGTAGTGCTCGACGAGAGCGCGCAGGAGCCGGATTACCGACTGGGCTTGCTTGTTCGAGGCTGGGCGGAGATACACATTCTCGTAGTTGAACTCGCGGAAGGCGGCGAGCGCCTCGGCAATGTCAGGGGACATACCGATGCAGCCGGTTCCGAGGGTGGCCGAGATCATGGCTCGCACGAAGGTGCCAAGCTGGGTTGAGCGATCGGTGCCGCACCGGTCGGCGACGAGCGACGGCAGCATGTCGGTGGTCACGATGCCGGCAGCGACAGCGTCTTCGAAGTCGTGGCACACGTAAGCGATACGGTCGGCCCAGGAGACCACCTCGCCCTCAGGCGTCTGCGGAGCCGGAAGGCTCCATGAGTGGTTGCGGATGCCATCGAGGGTCTCGGCGCAGAGGTTGAGTGGCTGGAGGGTGACGTCGGCCCCCCAAAGAGCATGATTGAAGCCGTGCGGCAGGTAGGGCGACAGAGCGTCTTCGCTCGCATGCCCGCCCGGACCGTGTCCGCAGTCGTGCCCGATCGCCATCGCCTCAGCCAGGGGCACGTTGAGGCTGAGGGCCTGTGCGACTGACCGAGCTACTTGAGCTACCTCAAGCGCATGGGTCATACGGTTACGCTGATGGTCGCCCGGAAATACGAAGACCTGGGTCTTGCCAGCTAGCCGACGGAATGCCGAGTTGTGGAGGATCCGGTCGCGATCACGTTCGAAGCAAGTCCGGTACGGGTCGGGTTCCTCATCAACGGCACGATTGCCTGCTCCCGCCGCACGCGTGGCTTTCGAGGCGAGAAGTTGCTCTTCGCGTTCTTCGCGAGCCGCGCGCGACATGATCTGAGCATCGCCCACCGTGGCGTGCGAGTCGGCGTGAGCAACGGTGATCTCATCGTCGCCGTGGCCTGCCATCGTTGAAGCCCAGCGTTCGGCGCGTTCGGCAGCCTGATCGTCGAAGGGAAGCGCTGGCATTCTGACGAGGCTATTAGCGATTGATGGTCAGCCACTGTGACCCCCGTGCGGAGGTCATTATCTGCAGTCTCGGGCCCCTCCGTATTCGCTGTCTGATGGCTTCGGGTCATCTCTCCGAGGACCTTGAGTTCGGCGTCTCACTGAACGCAAAGGGCGGGACGATGCCGAGGGCCACGATTAGGAAATGCTTTGCGCCAGCTCACACTCAAGGCTGGCCACCACGATGATTGACAGCACAGCAGAGTGACTCGGATACGCCAGCAAATACTGACGCAGAGAAGGATCCCGAACTCGTAGGCGTCGTCGGCGATCCACTTGGCGATCTCGCCGCATGCCTGTTTGCCTACACAATTGGCGGCGCCGCCAACGCGTCTAAGAGGTCGGCGCGGAGCCGACCCTCGGCGCGACTGACCACGGCGGGCCAGTCACGCCGCCGACCGTTTAGAACACGGCGGTGCCGACGATGCGCAGCGCAAGGACTGCGACCGTCGACTTAAGCGAGTCCGCGGTGACTAGTTCATGAAGGGGGCGCCGAGTGTTTCGCCGATGAAGGTGAACGCCAACGCGGCGCGTGTCTGGGCAATCGTGGTGCACGCCGCGCGATGGTGGTTGATGGTGCGATTGGCTGAATCGGGGTGCGGCGGTATGACCGGTAGTGCTCCACCAGATAGCACCCGGTTCGATCGCTGCGTCTATCCGGCCACCGTCAGGCTGAAGCGTCACGCAAAAGGTGCGGGTTTCACGACCCCGTGTGCGCCTAGCCTGACGGCGTGTCCCAGTTTGTCGACGAATGTCAACTCAATGTGAAGGGCGGCGACGGCGGGGCGGGTTGCGTCAGCTTCCGGCGTGAGGGCCCGGTCGCCATGGGTGGCCCCAACGGTGGCGATGGCGGCGATGGCGGCAGCGTCTGGCTCGTGGCCGATCACAACGTCGCTTCGCTGCTTGCTTTCCGTGACCACCCCCACCGAAAGGCAGAGCGCGGGGCCCATGGCAAGGGGAAGGACCAGCACGGTCGCCGTGGCGAATCACTTGAGATCAAGGTGCCTTGTGGCTCGGTCGCAATGGATCTCCACTCCGGCGAGGTCTACGCCGAGTTGAACAATCACGGCGACCGCTGGCTCGCCGCTTCCGGTGGTCGAGGCGGGCGTGGCAACGCCAAGTTCCTCTCCAACAAGCGTCGTGCTCCCAACTTCGGCGAGCAAGGTGAGCATGGCGAGGAGAAGTGGCTCAAGCTCGAACTCCGGCTGATGGCCGACGTCGCCCTGGTCGGTTTCCCCAACGTCGGCAAGTCGACGCTCATCAGCGTCGTGTCCGCAGCCAAGCCGAAGATTGCAAACTATCCGTTCACCACGCTCGAACCGAACCTTGGTGTGGTCAAGATCGATGACGACACCGAGTTCGTCGTTGCCGACGTCCCAGGCCTCATCGAAGGTGCAAGTGAGGGCAAGGGCCTTGGTCACCAGTTCCTACGCCATGTGGAGCGGGCGAGAGTCCTGTGTCTGATGGTCGACCTGGCACCGATCGATGGCGTGTGGCCGAACGCGCAGATCGAGGTGTTGCTTCGCGAACTCGGCGACTACCAGCCCGATCTCCTAGAACGCCCGCGTGTAGTTGTCGGGACCAAGGCTGACGTTGTGCAACCGGGTGACCTCGAGGTGATGGAGTGGAACTACCCGGTTATTTCGGCCGTCACGGGTCAGGGCGTGGGCGACTTGGTTGGCCAGTTGGCATCGCTTGTCCATGAGGCTCGTCAAGAGACGCCGCACGACGATGGCCTCATCGTCATTCGACCTGAGGTATCGGGAGCAATCGTCGAACGTCTCGACGCAGATGAGTTCCGCCTCGTGGGCCGCGATGTCGAGCGCGTCGTGGCGCTTAATGATGTCACGACACCTGAGGCGCTGGCTTACATCGACCACCGCCTTGGGCGGCTCGGGGTGCCTAAGATGCTCGCCCGGGCAGGAGCCAAAGAGGGTGATGTCGTGTGGATCGGTGAGTTCAGCTTCGACTACGTTCCCGACGTCTGATGGCAGCCGATCGCATGCGCATCGTTGCCAAGATCGGCACTGCATCGATCACCGACGAAACGGGGATGATCGACGAAACCGCCGTCGCTAAACTTGCCGAGGAGGTTTCGGCCCTGCACCACCTCGGTCACGAGGTGGTTGTTGTGTCATCCGGCGCCGTCGCAGCTGGTGTCGCCGAACTGAATCTCGGTACTCGACCATCTGATATGCAAACCCTGCAGGCGGTGTCGGCGGTAGGGCAGAGCCGACTGGTCGAGCAGTACAATGTGGAGTTCACCCGACACGGCGTTGTGGGTGCTCAGCTCCTGGTCGATTCGATGGACTTTGTCGCACGACGCCAGTACCTCCACCTCCGTTCGACGGTCGAGAAGCTGTTGGAGCTGCGGGTGGTTCCGATCGTTAACGAGAACGACGCCATCGCCAACGACGAGCTCCGGTACGGCGACAACGATCTCATAGCAGCGCTCATTGCCAACAGCGTCGGAGCTGACGTGCTCGCTCTACTCACCGACATGGACGGAGTGTTCACCGCTGATCCGCGGGACAACAGGGACGCCAAGCTTATTCCGTTTGTCGGTGCCGATGATCCGCTGCTCGCAATTAGAACAAGCGTCGGCGGTAGCGGCCGAGGGAGCGGTGGCATGGCCTCGAAGCTCACGGCGGCGCGAATGGCATCGTGGTCGGGTATTCGAGCGGTGATCGCCCGAGCGGCTCGGCCCAACGTGCTCGCTGGTGCGGTGTCAGCTGATCCGGTCGGCACCACCCTCGAGGCCCACGATCGGGTGCTGTCAGCACGCAAGTTGTGGATCGCCTTTGCTGCCGAAATCGCCGGCACGTTGGTGGTCGACGACGGCGCCCGCCGTGCTCTCGTCGATCGTCCTAACAGCCTGCTGCCGGCCGGTGTGGTCCGAGTCGTGGGAAGATTCGGGGCGGGCGACGTGATCGACATCGCCAGCTCCGACGGCACCGTGTTTGCTCGCGGCATCGCTGCGATCGATGGAACACTGGCTGGTTCCTCGGCGGGTCGTCACACGCGTGAACTTCCCGACGGCATTGACGAAGTGGTGCACCGCGACGACCTCGTTGTATTCGAACCGGTCACCCAGATCAGCGCCCGCGCCGTCGGGCCCCGTCGCTGAGCGGGCGGGAGTTTAGGGCGTCCCTGGCCGAGCTTCGCCCTGCTCGACAGCTTCGGGAGCCGGGACCGAGTCGAGGCCGAGTTCGGCACGCAACTCCGACAGACGGCTCTGAGCCGCCACGTTGGCAGTTGCCTGCTCGATCTCGAGGACTCGGCTTTCGACCGTTGTCTCTTGGAGTTCGGAGGACGCCTTCGCTTTCGCATAGCGGGCCTCGATCTTCTCTTGGACCTCGTTGAACGTCGGCACATCGCCGCCGACCGTTTCGGTCAGCTGACTCATCGCTTCGTTCATCTCTTCCTGCATCTTCGCCTGATCGAGCTGGCTGAGCAGCTTCGACTTCTCGGCGATCTTCTCCTGCAAAAGACGCGAGTTCTGCTGCACGGCGGATTTCGCCTGATCGGCAGCCTGTGTCGACTCGAGCACCATGGCCTTCAACGATTCGACATCACCCTCGACCGAGATGAGCTTGTCAGCGATGGTCTCCGCGGCTTGCCCATACTGTTGAGCCTTCTCGACGTTGCCTGACTGCTGGGCATCAGACGCCATAATCAGCGCCTGACGGGCGTTGCTGTTGAGCTTCTCGAGCTCTTCCATTTTCTTGTTCAGACGGATCTCGGCCTGTTTCTGATTGGCGATGACGTTCGTCGCCTGTTCCTTGAGGCGAACGTGTTGATTCTTTGCCTCGCCGATGGCTTGCTCGAGCTGCACCTTGGGGTCAGCGTTCTCCTCGAATCGGCCGGTGATTTTGGCGACGAAGTAGTTCCAGCGCTTCTTCAGATAACTGAACATGGTTGGGCAGGCTACTGGGCGGCAGTCGCCGCCCGGCGAGAGAAGCGTTGGCGCAGCACGTTGAGTTCAGGTGCATCCATGATGAGCAGCAACGTGCCGTAAACGACGAAGCCCACGATGGCACCCACACCGACGCGCAGCAGGGCATCGCTCCCGCTGTTGCCGCCGATGTTACGGGTGACGAACCAGACGGATTCGCCCATCAGCGCAGCGGCGACGGCCATCTTCCAGATCGATGAAAGCACGGTGCGCATCGGGAAGCCAGGCACCTTCCAGCCGAGAATTTGAAGAACCCAGAACACTACGAAGCTGTAAGCGAGTGCGTAAGCGGCCCCCAGTCCGAGCACGCCAAAGGCCCCAACGAAGGAGAACGCGAGCACGACGTTGATGAGGTTCTCAACGATGTTCACGATAAACGGCGTCTTGGTGTCCTGGTGAGCATAAAAACAGCGAAGCACAAAGAGGTAGACGCTGAACGCGCCCAACCCGAGAGCGAGGCCACCGAGGGCCCGAGAGGCGAGGAGTGCGTCGTTGGGATCGAATGCTCCGTACTCGACGGCGAGGCCGATTAAGGGGCGGCGCAGGACAAACAGCCCGACGCCCGCAGGGATTGTGAGGAGCGCTGTCATCCGGATGCCGAGCGATGCAGCGTTGATGAATGCAGGCTTGTCACGTTGGGCGACCGCCCGGGCCATGTCGGGCTGGAAAGTGGTCGCAATCGACACGCCGAGCAGTCCGTGAGGGAGCATGAAGAACACGAAAGCGATGATGTAGGCGGTGGCGCGCACCGAGCCGGGCTCGGTGAGATTGCGGACGATCGTAAGGGCGACGATGTTCGAGGCCACAAAACCGAGTGTCCACACGCTCAGCGCAAGGAGCTTGCGAGATGCAGGATGTTTGGGGTTCCACCGGAACCGTGGTCGGTAGCCCGCCCGGATGGCAGCAGGGACGAGCACGAGGGCCATTGCCCCGATGCCCAGCGTCGCTCCCGCTCCGAGTGTGAGGCGCAGGCGGGTGTCGCCAAGTACGTCTTGCAAGGTCCACTCACCACCGGCAGGGTCGGGAAGCGACAGCAGCGTGGCAATGATGATGAGATTTGGGAGGATCGGACTCCAAGCGGCGGCGAAGAATCGCTTGCGGCTGTTCAAGAAGGCGTTAGCCAGGCCGGTCAGTCCGTAGAAGAGGATCTGAACGAGGAAAATTCGGGCAAGGGTTGTGCCGACCTGTCGGAACAACCCGGCATCAACGTCGTCGGCTACGTCGACCGAGAACAGCCCGAATATGAGGGGTGCGGCAGCGACGGCGACGACCGTGAGGGCGAACATCGCCGTGACAGCGGTGGTTACGACGACGTCTTCGGACTCGTGGTCCTTTTGCTCGGCGAACGACGTGAATAGGGGCACGAGCGTGGCGGAGAGTACGCCGCCGATCAGCAGGTCGTAGACGATGTTTGGGGTCTCGTTTGCAACGAGGTAGGCGTCGGACAGCGCAGTGCCGCCCAGAACTGCGGCGAGCGTTGTGAATCGGAGGAGGCCGGTCACGCGCGAAAGGAAGGTGCCCGCCGTGACGACGAGATTGCTACGAAGGAGTCCGGAACCTCGCACCCTCGTCAACCATGCCCTAGCCGGGACGGCGTAGTCAACCAGCTTCGATCCCTTCGACTAGTTGAACCGCCTGTCGGAGCGCCTCCAGCTCGATGACGAGGTCGTCGACCTCGTGTTCGTAGCGCTCGGTATCACCGGCGCCGAGCGCAATTTCGGCCGAGCGGGACGCGAGCTCGTCGAGTCGGGTTTGGGCAAGCCGGAGCGAGTTGACGGTGTCGACCGCTCGCTGTTTGAGGCGCTCGCTGGTGGCGAGCTGAGCCTCGACCGATGCAATCGCAGTCGCAAGAGCGACGTTCGGGTTGGCTTCGTTCTTTGACTGAAGCGTGGCGAGCTTAGCTCGCAGGGCCGTCGGATCCAGTTGGCGGATGGCACTGTCGAGTTCGTGGCCGCGCTGGGCGATGCGCCAGGACTCGTCGACTCCATCATCGATTCGGCCGGCGATCACTTGGAGCCGTTTCTTTATCGGGCCGTCGCTGGTGCTTTCGACCGTGTCGTGAAGGCGGTCGCCTGACCGTTGAGCTGCCTGAACCAGCTGACGCCAAGGCTCGCCGACGGTGAACGGATCGATTCTTGGTCGAACGGGCCCGGACTTGCGGCCGGCGAGGCCGAGCGCTGCGCCAGTGGCCGCACCAACACCAATCCCCAGGCCGACTCCGAGCCCGGCAGCGATCAGGAGCAATGCAATACCTATGCCTGCTCCGACTCCTGCGACGGGTCGGTAACGTCCTAGTCCGAACACCCCCGAGACGGTAGTTCCAGGTGCGGAGCGTTCCGAACCATCCCCGTCACGCTCGGCATCAGAGGCCGGTGGGGATGCGATCCACAAGTTTGCTGAGGTGACGGTGTGGAGGTCGTCGCCCGACAACTCGTGGAGCAGCTCCTTCATCTCGTCAGTCAACCTGACCGCCGCATCCTCAAACGCCCTTACTGCAGCCCGCACATTTCGTAAGCTGACGGTCGCCCCTGATCGGTACGCTTTGAGAAGGCCCAATCGCCGACTCGCCTTGGCCGCCAGATTCTGCAGGGTCGTCGCAAACCCGATTGCTCACGGCGAGAACCCCCCCAGTAGCGTGTCCGTCATATGACGATGACCCCCGATGCCCCGACTGCCGAGCCGCGCTTCGAGAGCGTGCAGCAGGTGCGGGAGCGCCTCCGTGACGTTGACTACCTCGCTGACGACGGCATCGCCGGCATTGCCTACCTCGCCGATCGGCTTCAGAAGCCGATCCTGGTCGAGGGGCCGGCTGGCACGGGCAAGACTCAGCTGGCCAAGTCAGTGGCGGAGATCACCGGCGCCAAGCTGATCCGCCTTCAATGCTACGAAGGCCTCGATGAGTCGAAGGCGCTCTACGAATGGAATTACAAGAAGCAGCTCCTTCGCATTCAGACCGAGAAGGGCGAAGGCGGCGATCAGGCCGGTGACTGGACTGAGGTGAAGGACGACATCTTTTCGGACGAATTCCTTCTTACGCGGCCCCTACTTGAGGCGATCACGAGTGACGAGCCGGTAGTGCTTCTGATCGACGAGGTCGACCGTGTCGAGGTCGAGACCGAGGCGTTGCTCCTTGAGATCCTGTCTGACTACCAGGTGTCGATTCCCGAGCTTGGCACGATCGAGGCGAAGCAGATCCCGCTGGTGTTCCTGACCTCGAATAACACTCGCGAGCTGTCCGAGGCACTGAAGCGCCGCTGCCTCTACCTCCACGTCGATTACCCCCAGCTCGAGCGAGAGCGAGAGATTGTGCTGGCCAAGACCCCGGGTATCAGCGAGAACCTCGCCGACCAGGTGGCCCGCGTCGTGCGCTCGATCCGTCACCTTGACCTGAAGAAGTCGCCGTCGGTCTCGGAGACCCTCGACTGGGCTCGCACGCTGATGTTGCTCAACATCGAGACCATCGACGAGCAGGTCGCCAAGGAAACGCTGAATATCTTGCTCAAGTACCAGACCGACATCATCAAGGCCGCCAAGGAACTTGACGTCAATGAGTGAACGATCAGCTGAAGTTTGACCTCAGTTCAGGGGTGATGGAATGACGACTACCGCAACAAAGCCGGCGATGGGTGGGCCCGGTGGCATGCTCGAACTCCTCAGCGGGTTCGTGGTTGAGCTGCGTAATGCCGGGCTGCCGGTGAGTCTCACGGAGAACCTCGATGCGATGGAGGCGGTGCAGCACATTCCGATCGAGGACCGCGAAGCTTTCAAGTACGCCCTGGGTGCCACTCTCATTAAGAACCACGCCCACTGGCGCAGCTTCGAGACGGTGTTCGAGGTGTACTTCAGCCTTCGAGGGCCCGAGTATAAGATCGCCCAAGACGGCGAGGATGACGGCGGCATCGACGAGTTGTGGCGTCAGATGCAAGATCTGCAGCAACAGGGCGAGGGTAAGGGCCAGGGTGGCATGGACGCCCTCACTCCCGAAGAGATTGCGCAGATGCTCATGCAGGCCCTCATGAATGGTGACCAGAGCCTCATGCGGGCCATGGCCAAGCAGGCTGTGCAGCGCTTTGCTGGTATGGAGCCTGGGCGTCCGGTAGGCGGTACGTACTACCTGTATCGCACCCTCCGGAACCTCGATCTCGACAACATGCTTGAGAAGATGATGGATGCGGCCCAGGAGCAGATACCCGGCGACATGACCCGGCTCGAGGAGCGCCTCGAACGCGAGGAGTATGAGGATCGGATCGAGAAGTTCAAGGGTGAAGTTGAAGCCGAGATCCGGCGCCGGCTTGTTGCCGACCGCGGCGCTGAGGCCATGGCCAAAACCCTCCGCAAGCCGCTGCCCGAAGACGTGGAGTTCATGCACGCGTCACGCGATGAGATGGTGTCGCTGAAGAAGGCGCTGTACCCACTTACTCGTAAACTTGCGGCCCGCCTGGCCCGCAAACGGAAACACGGCCGCAAGGGTCCGCTTGACTTTCGGAACACCGTGCGTCACTCGCTCAGCTACGGCGGTGTTCCGGCCGAGCCAAAGTTTAAGTACCCGCGTCCGGCCAAGCCCGAACTAATCGTGATCGCTGATATCTCCGGCTCGGTCGCTGCTTTCGCGCGCTTCACGTTGATGCTCGTTTATGCCGTCCAGAACCAGTTCTCGAAGGTCCGGTCGTTCGTGTTCATCGACGGCATCGATGAGGTCACCGACTATTTTAAGGCAACGGAGGACATTCAGGAAGCGATCCACCGGGTCAACACTGAAGCCGATGTGGTGTGGGTCGATGGTCACTCCGACTACGGCCATGCCTTCGAGGTGTTCTGGGAACGTCACAAGAAGGACGTGGGCCCGAAGGCCACCGTGCTGCTGCTCGGCGACGCCCGGAACAATTATCACGCCAGTCAGAGCTGGGTCGTGAAGGAGATACAACAGAAGGCGCGCCACGTCTACTGGCTGAATCCCGAACCGCGCAGCTACTGGAACACAGGCGACTCGATCGTGGGGGAGTACGGCACGTACACGGATGGGGTGTACGAGTGCCGCAATCTCCGCCAGCTCGAAGCCTTCGTCGAGAAACTCGCCTGAGCTGACCAGGCGCTGCACTTGGGCTGAAGTCGTGTGGTGCTCGGCGGTGACACGTACTTGTTGCTTCCCGGCCAGCAGACGATCGGCAGCAAGCATTGTTGTAGCACCACGCCGTGCCGGAGGAAATAAGAACAATGACTTCGATCCACGACGCGAACCTCAGCGGGCAAGACACCTACGAGCTGACCGTGCCGCAGAGCATTGTCAAGGGCGATGGCTACTTCTCGATCACCGTGTACGACGGCGACAGCAAACTGCTCATCCCGAACGACCTCGGGGTATGCGACCGCACCACCTACAGCGCTGAGCCAGAATCCGACGGCACCTACCGCATCATCATCAGCCCCGATGGCAAGGGCCACAATTCCATCCCCACCGGGCGACTGTTCTACGCCATACTTCGCGCCTACGTCACCGTGCCGGCAGCCGACATGACCGTTGGCATCACCAGGCACTGAGCGACCCTGACCAACCGGTCGCCCGCAGCCGGTCCAACGGTCGAATCAGTCCGATCAGCTTGACGCGGTCCGACATCGCTGAGCTGGTTTTATTGGAGATCCCTTGCGCGCCCGTCGCAGCAGCAATCGGTGGATGATTATTTCCGCCGATAATCCGCTCGATGCGTGCGACACTTAGTCGTCTGGCGTGGGGAGGCTGTCGTCGATATGCCTGAGCCTGAAGGGCCGATCAAGGCGATCCGCCGCTCCGACCCGTGGCCGGTCATCGGAACTTCAGGTGCGCTGGTAGTTCGGCGCTTCCTTGGTGATCGTGACATCGTGGGGGTGAGATTCTTCACGGCCAGCGGTTGTAACCCGCATGAACTTGGCCAGACGCAGTGCGTCGAGGTCGCCCGCTCCGGCATAGCCCATGCCAGAGCGGAGGCCGCCGACCAGCTGGTAGATCACGTCGCCGAGCGGACCAGCGTACGGTACGCGTCCCTCGATGCCTTCGGGGACGAGCTTGTTCGACTGGGCGCCTACGTCAGTGCGGCTACTCTCGGTCGACTGACCAGTCGCATACCGGTCTTGTGAGTCGCTCGTCATAGCACCCATCGAGCCCATGCCGCGATAGTTCTTGTAGCGACGCCCTTCAAACAATTCCATCTCGCCGGGTGATTCCTCGGTGCCGGCGAGTAGCGATCCGAGCATGACCGTACTCGCCCCAGCGGCAACAGCTTTGACGATGTCGCCCGAGAAGGTGATGCCGCCGTCAGCGACGATCGGCACGCCGTGGCGGTGCGCGTAGCGGCAGGTCTGATAGACGGCTGAAAGCTGCGGCATGCCGGCCCCCGAAACCACGCGGGTGGTGCAGATTGAGCCAGCGCCCACCCCGACTTTCACGGCATCGGCGCCAACCTTGGACAGCGCCTCGACACCTTCGGCGGTGACGACGTTGCCAGCGGTCACGGGCAGGTCGGGCCACAAGCTCTTGATGCGCTGGATCGCCTTAACCACGTTTGCAGAGTGGCCATGCGCGGTGTCGATCGACACGGCGTCGATCCCGCGCTCAACGAGCGCATTGACCCGTTCCTCGACGTCGGCACCAACGCCGACGGCAGCAGCGCAACGCAAGCGGCCCTTCGGGTCACGTGAGGCGTTGGGATAGTCGAGGCGCTTCTGGATGTCCTTCACCGTGATCAACCCGGCGAGACGATCGTCGTCGTCAACAAGCGGGAGCTTCTCGATGCGATGCCCCTGGATGATCACCTTTGCTTCGTCGAGCGATGTGCCGACCGGTGCCGTTACAAGCGGAGCCGGCGTCATAAACTCGGTGACCGGCTTCTGGAAGTCGGCGCCCTCACAGAAGCGGATGTCACGGTTGGTGAGAATGCCGAGCAGGCGACCGTCGTCGTCGACGATCGGTACTCCCGAGAACTTGAATCGGTTCATGAGCGCCTCGGCATCGTCGAGGATCGCCGTGGTCGGCAAGGTGACCGGGTCAGTGATCATTCCTGACTGCGATCGCTTGACCTTCTGGACCTCTGCGGCCTGCGCGTCGATGGACATGTTGCGGTGGATTACCCCGATACCGCCATAGCGTGCCATAGCGATGGCCATGCGAGCCTCAGTGACCTTGTCCATCGCTGCCGACACGAGAGGAACGGCGAGTTCGATATCGGCGGCGAAGGTCGCCGAGGTGTCAACCGAGTCGGGCAGTGCCTCGGAGTAGCCTGGGACGACGACGACATCGTCGAACGTGAGGGCCTCGAAGCGGTCGAACAAGTGATCGTTGACGCCGGTCTGTGAGCTAGTTTCGGACATTAAGTGCTCCGGTTCGTTCTGTTGTGTCGGTCAATCACGCGTTGATGGGAGCGTAAGCTCCTGATCAAGACGCTGGTGGCAGAGATCGGTGAGAGCCGCCACCAGTAATTTGTGCTCCGCTAGGTGCATTGCGCACGCGAAGTCTTCAAACGTGCTGTCGGGGTCGATCTGAACGGTGGCAGTGGCGAGGGCCGGGCCGTCGTCGACGCCTTCGTCGGGGACGAGGTGCACCATCACACCACTCTGGGTACGTGTGCCCGCCTGCGCCTCGGCCCATGCCCGCTCGATCGCACGCGTGCCCGGCAATTCGCCGGGCAGTGCCGGGTGGAGGTTGACCACGCGTCGGGGGAAGCGGCCGAGGAACGACATCGTCAGTAGCCGCATCCAGCCGGCCAGCACGATCAGGTCGGGCTCATAGGATGCAACTAAGTCGGCGAGTTCGGCGTCGTACGACGAGCGCTCGACATCCGTGGCGTGTTCAAGCACAGCGGCATCGACGCCGGCGACAGCCGCCCGTTCGAGTGCGAAGACATCAGGTCGGTTAGCCACGACAGCGACGATGTCGGCGGGCAGGGACCCCACGGCGGATGCGTCGAGCAGCGCTTGGAGGTTTGAGCCGCTGCCGGAGACGAGCACCACGATTCGGGCCTGCTGACCTGGTCGGTCGTTCGGCGTCGCCATGCTCCGACGATAGGCGTCAGCAGTCGAGGTGCCCCGGCACTGTACGAACTGTTCAGCTCATCGATGTTTAGCTGGTGGGGTGGAGTTTCGTCTGATCAATTCAGCGTGACGGCTCGGTCGCTCGCGACGAGGCGGCCGATGACCCAGGTCTTCTCGGGGATAAGCGACTGGAGACGCTCGACGTCATCTGGGGCGCAGACGGCGACCATACCTATGCCCATATTGAGCGTGCGGTAGCGCTCGTCGGTCGACATTCTTGGCGTGAGTTCCTCGACAAGCCGGAATAGGGGGGGAACTGGCCACGATCCGAGGTCGATCTCTGCACCGACGCCCTCGGGGAGCACGCGCGGAAGGTTCTCGGGAAGGCCGCCTCCGGTGATCTGGGCGAGCGCTTTGATCGGTGAGGTGTCGGCGTCGAGGGCGGCTCGCAGGGGGTCAAGGTAGTTTCGGTGCGGTTCGAGGAGCGCTTCGCCGAGCGGGCGATCCATACCTTCCGGCACGACGTCTTTTGGGACCCACTCGAAAAGCATGCGCAGCAGCGAGTATCCGTTGGTGTGCGGCCCTGATGACGCCAGCCCGACGATCGCGTCTCCGGCGGCGACATCGGTGCGGGGGAGCAGCGAATCACGCTCGGCGACGCCAACGAGTGTGCCGGCGATATCAAACGCCCCCGGCTGGTACACACCCGGCATCTCGGCGGTCTCTCCTCCGAGTACGGCGCAGTTGGCCGCTCGGCAGGCCTCGGCCATGCCGGTGACGACGTCAGCGACCATGTCGGCATCAAGGACACTGGCGGCGATGTAGTCAAGGAAGAACAACGGACGAGCGTTTTGGACGAGCACGTCGCCGATGCAGTGGTTGACGATGTCGGCGCCCACGCCTCGAACCTGCCCGAGGCTGGCGGCTAGTTCGACCTTGGTGCCTACGCCGTCGGTCGATGCAACCAGGACCGGTTCGTGCAGTTCGGTGATCGTTGCCCCGGAGAAGACGCCACCAAAGCTGCCTACGCCCTGGAGCACCCCGCGGCCCGAGTTGACGCTGTGGGTTGACTCGACGGCGGCCTTCATCTGTTCGACAGCACGGGTGCCTTCGTCGATGTCGACGCCGGCGGCGGCATACGTCGACAGCGACGCGCCGGGAGCCCGCCAGCCAATGTCTCGCCGCACCTGCATGCCGGGAAATGAGATTGCGTCGAGGCGTTTGTATGCGGCGGTGCGGGCAACGCCGAGGTCAGGTCCGATACCGGTGACGGCGAGCACGCGTCCACCTGCCGTGGCGCCGTCGAGAACCCCCGCATCGAAGCGGAGGGTGATGGTGCCATCGACATCGTTGGACACCGTGTCAGCGAGCGCATCGTGGATCGGCGCCCCTGTATCTGGCGTGCCGGGGTATCCAGGCGAGGCAGCAACAACGGTGACCGACGAGCCGTCCCGTATTTTGAGCGGGATGGAGTTGATGTCACCACGGGTGCCTGCCAAGGCAAGCGCTGCGTAATCTGAGTGTAGGAGCGGCAGCACCGCCTGGGCTTCGGGATCGCCTAGCCGCACGTTGTACTCGATCAGTCGCGGCCCAGCGTTAGTAATCATTAGTCCGGCGAAAATCACGCCCACGTAAGGTGTTCCCTGCGCTGCGAAGTGATCGAGCAGAGGTTGAACGAAGATCGCCAACAGCTCGTCGGTGGCGTACGGGATCGGTGCGGGTGCGTACGCGCCCATGCCACCGGTGTTGGGTCCAGTGTCGGCTTCGCCGATCCGCTTGTGATCCTGGGCTAGCGGGAGTGCGGCGGCGGTGATTCCGTCGCAGAGGGCGAGCAGAGAGCACTCGGGCCCGGTGAGACGTTCTTCGAGGATGAACGGGCCGTCGCCGGCCGCCTCGATCGCTGCGATGGTTTCGCGTTCCGACGCCGGCACGGACACGCCCTTGCCGGCCGCGAGGCCGTCGAGCTTCACCACGATGTCGAAACCCATGTTGCGCCACCATGCCGTGGCGTCGGCGGTCGCGTCTGGCCCCTCGAAATGCATCCAACGTGGGCCAGGAATGGCGAGGTCAGTCGCGATGTGGCGGGCCCACGATTTCGATGACTCGAGCTGAGCAAGCTCCGAGGGAGGCCCGAAGCATGGGATTCCTCGTCGAGCGCATTCGTCCGCAGCGCCATTGACCAACACATGCTCGGGGCCGGGAATCACGAGGTCGGTGTCGTCGGTGCTTGCGTCGCTCAGATCACCGGCAAGTCGGACGTCGTGGCCGTGCTGACGGCATGCCCACGCGATCGCTTGTTCGCGGCCCCCGCCGCCGAGGACGAGAACGCGCAGGGGCCCAGTCGAGGGTGCGTCCGACATCAGGAGAGCACGCCCTCGAAGGCGAGCTTCGCTTGAGCAGCGTCCACCGAGATCGGGTAGTCGCCGGTGAAACAGGCGTTGCAGTAACCGTCGTCGGGGCTGGCCCTGGTGTCGGCGACCGCCCGCATCATCCCATCGAGTGACAGGAATGCGAGTGAGTCGGCGCCGATGTGCTCACGCATCTCCTCGACGGTCTTCGTCGCAGCGATGAGATCGTCGTTGTGGCCCATGTCGACTCCGAAGTGGCAGGCGTGGGTGATCGGTGGGCATGTGATGCGCAGATGCACCTCGGCGGCACCGGCATCACGAACTAGCTTCACAAGTGGACCGGCGGTGGTGCCGCGGACGAGGGAGTCGTCGATCATGACGACCCGCTTGTTGGCCAGGTTCTCGGACAAAGCGTTGAACTTCAAGGCCACGCCACGTTCACGGATCGACTGGGTCGGCTCGATGAAGGTGCGGCCGATGTACCGATTCTTGATGAGGCCGTCGTTGAACGGCAGTCCCGATTCGCCCGAGAAACCGATGGCAGCGGGGATGGACGAGTCGGGCACAGGGATGATCACGTCGGCTTCGAAAGCGGGGTCGGCCATGGATTCCTTCGCCAGTTCGGCACCGAGCCGCTGCCGGACGTGGTGGACGCTACGTCCGTCCCACACCGAATCGGGACGGGAGAAGTACACGAACTCGAAGGTGCAACGTGCCTGTCGAGGCTTCGGTGCCAGCACCTGCTGACGCTCAATCTCAGCACCCTGCAAGGTGACCATCTCGCCAGCGGCGACCTCGTCGACATCGACACAGCCGAGCGTCGACAGAGCACACGTTTCGGACGCCACGGCGTACCCTCCGTTCGGGAGGCGGCCAACCGAGAGTGGGCGGAAGCCCCACGGATCACGCACGGCGATGACCTGGTCGGCGGCGAGCACGACGAGCGAGAACGCGCCCTTCCAGGCGGGCAGCGTCCGTTCGAGGCGTTCTTGCCAGGTGCGTCCGCCAGTAGCGGCGAGCATCATTGCTAGCACCTCGGTGTCGGAGGTGGCGGTGAGGCCGAATCCGCGGCTCAGTAGTTCGTCGCGCAGCGCAGCGGCGTTGGTGAGGTTGCCGTTGTGGGCAACGGCGAGGGGGCCGTGCATGGTCTCGACAAGGAACGGCTGGATATTTCGGTCGGCGTTAGACCCGGTAGTGGAATACCGCGTATGGCCCACGGCGTGGTACCCGTTGAGCGGTGCGAGCGCCTCGGGACTGAACACGTTGGCGACGAGACCTGCTTCTTTGTGCAGCCGTGCTCGCGTTCCATCGCTTACGGCCAGGCCGGCAGCCTCTTGGCCTCGATGCTGCAGCGCAAACAGACCGAAGAAGGCGAGCTGGGCGACACCGTCGCCGTGCGGCGTCGAGATGCCGAGTACGCCGCATTCATCGTGGGCGACGTCGTCGGATGTCACCGAGTCTGGAATGACCGGAAACGGGATCGAACGGTTGCTGCTCATGGTGCTCCCAGGGTTGAGACGGCATCAGTGATGCGAGGGCCGGCTGGGTAGGTGCCGGCCACGAAGGTGCGCCCGACGAGTCGTTCGTAGGCGCTGATGTACCGCTCTGTGGTCTCTTCCCACACTTCGGCGGAAAGTGCCGGCGGCTCACCGCTGCCCGAGTATCCGGCGTCGCGCAATGCCCGCCGGACAGTCTCTTTGTCGAGGCTTTCGGGCTCGGCGCCTGCGGCCATGCGTTCATCGTAGGTGTCGGCGACCCACCATCGAGACGAGTCTGGGGTGTGCATCTCGTCGATGAGGAGGAGCTGTCCGTCGTCGGTGATACCGAACTCGTACTTCGTGTCAGCCAGGATCAGCCCGGCCTGCTCGCCGATGTCGGCGCCGCGGGCGAAGAGATCAAGCGCGATGTCGTGGACCCGGTTCCACAGTTGCTCTTCGACTAAGCCTTGTTCGACGACGTCGGCACACGTGATGGGCATGTCGTGGACGCCGCCCTCACCCTTGGTGGTGGGAGTCACGAGTGCTTCGGGAAGCGCCTGGTTCTTCACTAAGCCATGAGGCAGGACATGGCCATAGATAACCCGATCGCCCCGTTCGTATGCAGTCCAGAGGGCGGTGTCGGTGACTCCGGTGATGTGGCCTCTTACGACGACCTCGATTGGCAAGGGGGAGGCTGTGCGGGCGATGGTTACGTTTGGGTCGGGAACCGATACCACGTGGTTGGCCACGATGTCGGCAGTCTGCTCGAACCACCATGATGCAAGCTGGTTGAGCACCTGCCCCTTCCACGGTACGCCAGCGATGATGCGGTCGAACGCTGACAGCCGGTCGGTCGTGACGAACAGACGCTGTTCGCGGCCCCACGCGTACGACACCCGCACCTTGCCTATTCGGCGATCGTGAAGTGGGAGTTCGACGTCAACGAGGGGCTCGGGCATCGCAGCCATGGTGGGTCGGCTCAGAGTCCCTTGGCGTGCTCGACGCCGTTCTTGAACAGTTGAAGCCCGAGGTGCTCGATGCCACCGCCACCCCGGTGGTGTGGATGCTGGCGGACGATTACGTGGTTCTCGGGGTGTGGCATGAGCCCCAGCACGACGCCAGTTGGGTCGCTAACACCGGCGATGTCCGCCACCGACCCGTTCGGATTGGTGGATCGATAGCGCAGCGCCACCTGGCCCGCCGCATCGAGTGATTCGGGGTCGGGGTGGACGTATCGGCCCTCGCCGTGGGCGATCGGGCAGTGGATCGGGACGTCGATGCCCTTGGTCCAGATGCTGTTCGACTTATCGGCTCGCTCGATCACAACCCAGCGACAGTCGAATGTACCCTGAGCGTTGTGGCCGAGAGCGCCGGGCAGCAGCTGGGTTCGAGTAAGAACCTGGAAGCCGTTGCAGATTCCAATGACGGGACGCCCTCGCGCCACGAACTCTTTAAGGTGATCGCCGAGTCCGATAGCCAAGTCGAGTGCCAGCATGCGGCCGGCGCCGAGCGCATCGGCGTAGCTGAAGCCACCGGCGACGACGGCTAGCTGGGCCCTGTCGAGTAGTTGTGGCGACGATACGAGTTCGGAGGCCAAGATCGTCTGCGGCGTCGCCCCGGCGAGTTCGAGCCCAAACGACACGTCGGGATCACGGTTGGTGCCCGGGCCGGCAACGACTAGGGCGGTCGGGCGACTCATGCAAAGTCTCCGCTCTCAGCCAAACTGGGTACAACGATCGTGTCGACGGTGTTGAACGAGTCGACGAGGTCGCGCACGAGGATTTGGTCGAGCCCTGGTAGGTCGAGGGTGGCGTGGTCGTTGACGTTGCCGATCCGAACCGCTCGATCGTCGAAGAGTTTCTGGAACGCTGGGATATCTCGTTCGGCGACTTCGACGATGAGTCGGCCGACCGACTCGGAGAACAACGCTGTGACCGCATCGTCGTGCGGTAGGCGGTCAATCGTTGCGCCGAGCCGGCTAGCGATGCACATCTCGGCGAGAGCGACGGCTAGGCCACCCTCGGATACGTCGTGGCAGGAGCGCACTAGCCCGGCCTGGATCGCCTCGTGGAGCCGTTGATATCGCTCGGGTGTGTCGGGGTCAGGAGCTGGGGCAACTCCCGGGTCATCGGGTGCACCGAGCACGAGATCGAGGTGTGATCCGGCGAATTCTGTCGAGGTTTGGCCGATGAGCAGCAGCGCTGTTCCCGGCTCTGAGAGATCAGGAGTGACACAACGACCGACGTCGGGCACGTGGGCGACTGCGGTGATGACCAGAGTCGGTGGGACAGCATGGCGCTTATCGTCGCGGCCGAGGTATTCGTTGTTGAGAGAGTCCTTGCCTGATACGAACGGCGCATTGAACGTGAAGGCGGCGGCACAGCATCCATCGACGGCGGCTACGAGTTCACCCATAGTAGAGGGCCGTCGTGGATCGCCCCACGAGAAGTTGTCGAGCAGTGCGACTCTGGACGGATCGGCGCCGACCGCAACGACGTTGCGGATTGCCTCGTCGAGGGCGGCGAAAGCCATGGCTTCGGGGTCGTGCAACCCGTACCACGGGTTCACGCCGATGCCGATCGCAATGCCGTGTGAGTCGGTCGGCTCGGCGAGCACGACGCCATCTGCGTGGCCATCGCTAGCCACACCGACCAGCGGGCGGACGGCGGTGGCGCCTCGGATCTCGTGGTCGTAGCGATGGATGGTGGCAGCCTTAGACGCAATGTTCGGATGGGCGAGGAGGGCGTGGAGCGCGGCTATCGGGTCATCGACCGACCGGCCGGTGGGCGCTGAACGGTTGGGCTGCGGGAGTTCGGCCGGCATTTGACGCTGTGGCCGACCGTCGTGAAGGAACTTGAGGTCAAGGTCGACGATGACTTCGTCTCCCAATCGGACCAAGAGTTGGTTGTCTCCCGTGAACGCGCCGACGTCGGCGACATCGACACCGACCCGTTCGCAGCGGCGGCGGATCGTATCCACGTTGGCGGGCGGCAC